>OGOM01000388.1_pt1 | contig 44850 bp, 36 predicted proteins | sample 1552681 | NCBI WGS metagenome assembly OGOM01 (sample SAMEA2580188, study PRJEB22360) | human gut metagenome | biome: human gut; feature: human-associated habitat; material: faeces | place: Denmark | collected 2008/2010 | reverse complement strand
GGAAGTGCCAGCGAGGCACATATGAACATGGATGTGAATTTGTGCCGGTTGCCGGACCTTACAAAATATGTCTCGAAATTCTTAGTGCCCCTTGCAGTTATTATGTGGCATCCGCACCCGGCGGACAGTGACGGCATCCGGTCAAAGCAACGGAAAGACAGTTTACCATCAAGAAAAATATGCAGCTAAGAATTGCTGGCATTTCACTTCACATAAGCCACCAATTCTTCGAATACAGATCTTTTTTAAATAAAACACTGCTTTTTCGCAATCACCGATATGTATCAATAAAAAGGAGACTCACTATGAAATTTATTTCCTGGAATGTAAATGGCTTACGTGCCTGTGTCAATAAAGGATTTTTAGATTTCTTCCATGAAATCAATGCAGATGCATTCTGTATTCAGGAGACTAAACTGCAGGAAGGACAGATTGACCTTTCCCTTCCGGGCTATTACCAGTACTGGAATTATGCGAAGAAAAAAGGCTATTCCGGCACTGCCATCTTTACCAAAAAGGAACCTCTTTCTGTAAGCTATGGCATTGGCATCCCGGAGCATGATGAAGAAGGACGTGTTATCACATTAGAATATGAAAACTACTATCTCATCACCTGCTACACGCCAAACTCCCAGAACGAACTGGCAAGGCTTTCCTACCGTATGGAATGGGAAGATGCTTTTTTACAGTATTTAAAGGGATTAGAAGAAAAGAAACCGGTTATTTTCTGCGGTGACCTGAATGTTGCCCACAAAGAAATTGATTTGAAGAATCCGAAAACCAACCGTAAAAATGCCGGTTTTACAGATGAAGAACGGGAAAAATTCTCTGTTCTTTTAGAGAATGGTTTTATCGATACCTTCCGTTATTTCTACCCGGAACAGGAAGGCATCTACTCCTGGTGGTCCTACCGTTTCCACGCAAGGGAAAAGAATGCCGGATGGCGCATTGATTATTTTCTGGTTTCCCAGTCCTTAAAAGAGAAGTTAAAGGGAGCTGCCATTCATACGGAAGTCCTCGGTTCCGACCATTGTCCGGTGGAACTGGAGATAGACTGCTAAACTTAAAATGGGTAAAAAGCTTTCCTTCCATCAGCTTTTTACCCATTCTTTTATTTCTACAGATACTTCTTTTCAAAGTCCTCTGCACGCATTGGCTTGCCATAATAATAACCCTGAATATACTGCACCTTCATGCTGCGGAGCTTCTCCACCTGTTCTGTTTCCTCTACCCCCTCTACACAAATCCGTACTCCGATGGTTTCTGCCAGTTCTGATACCATCTTTACAAAGGCCTCTGCATACTCATCTTTTCCAATGTCAATGATAAAGCAGCGGTCTATCTTGATAATGTCAATCGGCAGCTCACGGATATGGTTCAAGGAAGAATAACCTGTTCCAAAATCGTCCAGTGCAACCTTTACGCCAAGGCTCTTGATATCCGAAAGAATCTTCTTCATACGCTTCATATCGTTGATTGCAAGGCTCTCTGTTACTTCAAGGGTAAGATTTGCCGGATCCATCTTTGTCTCTTCCAACACTTCCCTGACTTTTTCTTTCATATCATTCTGTAAAAGCTGTACCACCGAAAGATTTACATTGACATGATACTCCGGATGTCCCATGTCATTCCAGTATTTACAACGGTGGCAGGCTTCTTTCAATGCAAAGCTTCCGATTGGATTGATAAGGCCTAAATATTCTGCCAGTGGAATAAATTCAGACGGGGAAATCATCCCCATTGCCTCGGAATTCCAACGGATAAGTGCCTCGGCTCCACTACATGGGTCTCCCGGTTTGGAAATATCCACAATCGGCTGATAATACACCTCAAATTCCTGGCAGGAATTTGTAGTGGCATAACGCATATTCTTCTCTAAATCAAGCCGCTTAAAGGAGGTCGCCTCTACATTTTCATCATAGAATTCTATACGGTTTTTGCCACCCTTTTTTGCTTCGTATAAAGCAATATCTGCTTTTTTGATTAATTCCTGTACATTGTCTCCGTCATCCGGGAAACATACCACCCCCATACTCATGGTACAGTAATAATCTCCACCTTTTAAGAACCACGGCTTGGAGAAAATATTCCTAATCTCTGTTAAAATCTCATCCAGACGCTGATATTCTTCCTGATTAATAATGATAATAAACTCATCACCACCCATGCGGTAGCAGGTAGATTCCAGTCCGGCCACTCCCTGCAGGCTTCTTGAAATTGTCTGCAGTAGAATATCCCCATACTGATGTCCCAGACCATCATTAATATGCTTAAAGTCATCCAGGTCAATATAGCAGAGTGCTCCCTTGCCACCTTGTTCCCTGGCTCTCTGGATATAGATTTCCACATCATGCTCACAACGCATTCTGTTATAAAGTCCCGTCAGGAAATCATTATTCGCCTGACGTTCAATCTTCTGCTGATAAAGCTTTTTATCCGTCACATCATAAACCGTCAGCAGCATAACCATTCTGCCATCCACCCAGTTAATCTGGGTATGATAAATATCAAAATACCGGTTATCCTCTTTGGAATAATATTCTACAAAATTACCGTTTCCATAACGTTTATTACCGGAACGGAAAATCTCATCCTGCTGCTTTTCAAACCGGTCATCTGCAAATAACCTGCGAAACTGCTGGTTCGTATAAAGAATCTTCTCCGAAAGCATATCCCTTACACAGATTCCACAGCCTACATTTTCAAGGATTGCCTCTAAGGATGCATAAGAACTTGCCAGCGAATTCTTTGTAATCCGCTTAATCAAAATACTCTGCACAATCTGTTTTACTTCATTTAAAAATTTAATATCGGAAACATCCCAGATACGGCGTTTCCGCAGTTCAAAGAAGCATAAATACATGGCAGCTTCCCCGTTAATCTCTATTGGCAGGCTGATTGCCGCCTGAATATTCCATTTTTCAAAAAACTGTGCAAATGCGGGCGGCAGTAAGGAATCTGCTGAAATCATATAAGGCTTGCCATTGGTAAAAGGAAATTCTGAAGTGGAAATGCCCTGGCATTTTGCAATCAATGCATCCTCTTTCTCCAGACAGCATTCACTTATCATATCCGCAGTCTCGCCATCCCGGTTAATACGGAGCAATGCTGCATTACTGATTTTCAGATAATTGCATACATCTGTCAGAATTTCGTCTGCAATTTTGGAAAAGCCATTTTCACTCTCCAGCATTTTCACGATAGAAGTCATGACCTCTGTACGCTGTAATTCTGTCTTAATCTGCTCCTGGATTTCCCTGTTTTTGGCAAATGCTTCCTGTGCCAGAAGCTCATCCAACTTTGTAGCAAAATACTGTTTGGATATATAGGTTAAAAAATCAAGTGAATTGTAATACTGCTTTGTCGTAGTCTTCTGGATATTCTCCGGAATCTCCTGTTCTGGTGCGGCTATATCAGAAAGCACACCAATGACAATCCAGATTGCTGCAATCTTACCGCCTACACGGATTGCAACACCGTTCATTTTCAAATAATCCTCTTCCAGAGGTTCTTCCACTACATCTTCCATCTCAGAGGTAATCAGTCTGTTCAGCAGCACAATATGGCGTGCCATACCGACTTTTTCATGAATATAATTCAGTTCTTCCTTGGAACCATATGCCTTGGTCACAACCCCCTGCATCTGGCTTAAGCATACACAATATAAATTATTGCAGGCACAGAAACGGTCCTGTAATCCCTGAAGCACTCTTCCGTCGAGTAATTCCGCTCCAAACATTAACTCATTACTCCCCTGCATGTCCAACTTCTGCTTCATTTTTGTTACCTCTTTTTACCGACTATAAATAAATAAAAACCTTCTTTTTCCCGAATACAGAACTCGTCTATCAGACGATATTCCATATGTCTCCGCAGCTGTTTCTTTACAAAGCCGCCCTCATTGGAATATAAAATCATATAACCACCATTTTTCAGGAATTTTCCTGCACAATCAAAGAACTGACTGTAAAAGGCATCCTGTTCTTCTCTTGTTTTTTTCCCTCGCAATGGCATATTGGAAATGATTTCATCAAAAAGGTATTTATGTGTAAAATCAAAAAAATCACGATTAATATAATTAATCTGCCTTCCTGCCGCTTTGGCATTCTCTCTTGCCTTTATCACAGCCTCTCCGAAAATATCCAATCCGTACATATCTCCCGCCGGCACCAGAAGGTCACGCTCCATTAACATGGTACCAACTCCGCAGCACGGATCTAATACCTGTGCGCCCTTTTTCAGATAAGGTTCTGCCAGCCTCATAAATAATGCTGCATTTGCCGGATGGATGGATGCTGCAACTGCCTCCTTCCGGTAAGAAAATCTCCGCATTGGAATCGTAAATAATTTACAGGATGGATATAATGTGCCATCCGCATTCTTCGTAAGCCGCAATTCTATTTCATAGTCATCTACCGTATTCAACAGCTGATGTCCGGTTAAACCTTCTAATGCCGCTGCCGCTTTCCGGATAAAGCTGCCTTTTTCTTCCGGTGCAATGCCCCTTACTTCCATGCGGAAGCGAAATGGTGGATTGCCCTCATGCAGCCTGTTTAATAACTCCATCAGATTTGATTTTGCATATGCCTCTGCTACCGCTTCCGGTTCTGCGGCAATCCGGTGTCCCCCGGACAACAGCAGCAGCATCTCCCGGAAAGTACGAATCTTTATCACATCCCTAAGATGTGTTGTCTTTACTTTTACACCTGCCGGAACCAGCACCGGACGATCTTTTTTTATCTGTTCTGCCGTAATCTCACGATATGCAGGATTGGTTGTCAGAAGCACTTCTACCTCTTCTTCATATCCAGTAAAACGATGCTTCTTATTCTGGTTCAGCCCACCTAACAATTTATCCAGAGCATGCAGTTCTTCCGTTCTGTGCTTCTTTTCATTTTCTGCCGGGACTTCTGTTAACAGTTCCTTGTAACGTTTCTTAAATGCGTCCTGATAATTCTCTATATCAAGTCCATTCATTGCAGTAAGATAAGAACTTTTCACAAAGCGGGTATTCTCCCTCTGGTATGCATCAAACAGTGCTTTTGCCGCCCCTGATTCATTTGTCTCACCCAGAATAAGTGCTGCATTTTTCCGGATTTTAGCATCTTCAGAACTCAAAAAAGCATACAAAACCGGATGCGTTGCATGGTATTCTTTCCATTCCTTCAATGCATCCTGATTTTTTATGCTTTTCTTTAATTCTATCAGATTTTCACGTATATTCGTCTCTTCGGCCAGTGCCTTACAAATCTCTTCTAACATGTTTTTCCTTCTTACAACCAGTGGACTTGTCGTCTCACCACTATCAATGATTTAATATTACTTGAAATCAGAAGATTTGGCAAGACTTACTACTTGTCATTTTTTAGATTTTCCGGGTCAACTCCATTCTTTTCTATATAATCTGCCACATCCACCTTAAACTGCTTCCAGGCATCCTCATGTTCCACATAATATTTCGGACAGTTTTTTCCGGTTACGTCATAATGACGGATGACATCATCCATGGTCAGATCATATCTGCCACAAAGCCATGCCACCAGATGCACTAATGTCTGGTAGGTGGCATCGTTGAATCTTCCGGTATCGTCCGGGATACAGCATTCGATGGAAATCGTATCATTGTTCCTGTCATTAGATGCATAGGAAATCTCTTTGCATGGGATGCATTGAATCAGTTCACCATCCAGTCCGATGACAAAATGACTGCTGGCATGTGTTTCATGGCTGTCCTTTAAGCCTTCAAAATAATCACGGTTCTGCTGTGCTGTGGTTCCCGGATTTGCAGTATAATGCACCACAATGCCATTTACCTGATCAATGGCAAGTCCCGGTCTGGAATAATCATTTATCGTAAGAAGCTGCACATCATAATCCGGCGGATTCTCTACCACTTTGGTAATGCCTGCCGGTGCATCTGCTGCCAAATGTTTTTCCCTTGTCCATCGGAACAATTTTCCTCCTAATACAAATATGAAAATTACTACAAGAACAATTCCTAAAAGCAGCAGCATTCTCTGAATCCGTACCTGCTGCTGTCTTCTTCTGCGCCGGTATTCTGCTGCTGTATGTGGTTTCCCATATGTATATTTTTTTCTTCCTGTTGTTCTCTTTCCTCTTCCGGTCTGTCTCATTTATTTTTATCTGCTCCTGTATGCGTTATCTGTTATTTCATTCCTTATCATCATACACCAAATATTCCTTACATTTTATTAACAAAAACTTAATTTTCTTTTATGGTAATTTTACACAATTTTTTCATATCTTTTTTGTTGACATTTACCAAAGGTAAGTATATAATACAAAACGAACAAAGAGATTTGTTCAGATAATAAATTGCATAAGGAGGGATTTGTATGTTCTTAGAGCAGGATGCAGTGCTGGGTCTTTCCAGATTCGTAGCAAAATACGAAGCATATGTAAGAAAGATGAAAGCACAGAAGAAAGAACCTGTTACCATGTTAGCTTATCTGGTAGAAATGGTTCAGTAGACCAGTTGACCAAACGGCGCTTCATAGCTGCCGCTTTCCGTCACTGGTCTGTTTTTTTGTTCTTTTTTTCTCACTCTTTTGGAAATAATAAAACACAAATGGAATACTGATGATTGCAGTCAACCCATCTGACAATGCCTGCGCAATCTCCACTCCCGCCAGCCCGATCCATTCCGACAGAAGGAAAATCAACGGAAGAAATACAATTCCCTGACGGCACGCCGACAGAAATGCCGCCTTCCCCTGCTGCCCGATTCCCTGAAACAGCATATTACTTAAAATACCTATCGGAATCAGCGGAAGTATCAGACACTGGCTTCGAAAAGTAAAAATGCCAATTTGTGCTGCCATATCCTCTTTTAAAAAGAAGCTCATGGTCATCGGTGCGAAAAGGAATCCTGCCAGACCGATTCCTGCCGCCGCTATGATGCTGCTCCATAAAGTAAAAATAAATGCCTGCTTTAACTTTTTTTTATTTTCAGCTCCAAACTGATACCCTGCCACCGGCTGAAAACCCTGACCATATCCGATAAAAAGGCTGAAAAATACCATAAATAACCGTCCGTCTACAGACATTGCTGCTACTGCCGCATCTCCATATCCTACCGCCTGCCGGTTTAACAATACGGCTGCCGCGCTGGCAAATCCCTGCCTGCAAAGCGACGGCAGACCATTTTTTATAATGCTACCATAGTCCTTTATTTTGAAAAAATTTTTACTTTGTTTCTTTCTATTCAGTTTCATTCTGCCATGCCAGAAACAGCCTCCCAGTACCATCGCTGCCACTGTCTGTCCGATAAATGCCGCTAATGCGGCTCCTTTTACTCCAAGATTTAAGACAAACAGAAACACTGGTGTCAGTATAATATCAAGAATTCCACCGGTTACCATTCCTGCCATAGATGCTTTCGCCCTGCCTTGCGCCCGAAGAAGCGTACCAAGTACCAGTGTCTCTATGGTAAAGGGTGCCGACAGCAATACAAAGAGGGCATATTCCCTTGCATATGGAAGCAGCTCTGTTGTTGCACCGGAAAGCTTCAGCAAAGGTGTCAAAAAAATCAGACCTGCCCCCAGACTTATAAGTCCAAGCAGCAGCCCTGACATAATTGCCGAATTTGCAATCTGCTCTGCCTGCTCTTTTTCTTTCTTTCCAAGGAGCCTTGAAACAAGGCTTCCCGCTCCCATGCCAACAGTATAGCCCACTGCCTGTATCCATGCCACCAGTGCAAATGTAATTCCGACCGCTCCGGTTGCCCTGCTGCCAAGTCTTGTTACAAAGAAGGTATCCACGATACTGTAAGCAGAAATTACCAGCATACTAAGTACCGTAGGTGCCGCCAGTGACAAAATCACACGATGCACCGGTTCTGTTTCCATCCTCTGTTCCAGGCTCTTATTCTCCATGAGTGCCCTCACTGTCTGATGGAACATATTTATATCCGACTCCGTGCACCGTTATGATATAACGCGGCCGTCTGGGATTCTTTTCAATTTTCTTCCGGATACTCTTAATATAGGAATCTATGGTTCTGTCATAGCCATCAAAGGCATCCTCTAACGCATAAGTAATCAACTGGTTTCTGCTATATACCCGGTGGGGAGATTTCACCATGGTATATAAAATTTTATATTCATTAGGTGTCAGATGAATCTTTTTCCTGCCTCTTCTGATACAATGATTGTCTACTTCTAAGATACAGGCCGTTCCAATTTCAATCTGACTTCCTGCCCGCCTGTCTTCTTCGTATACAATGCGGTAGCCCTCTTCTAAAAGCTGCTGGCAGAGTTCCTGGGGCATCCTTCCTTCTGACTCCTGAATGATAATGGTTCCCTTTGTTCCCATATATCTTCTATCCTTCCTGCTACAATCTTTTCTACTAATTTATACTCTTTTCTATTGTAGTCAGTATCTCCACGGATAAAAATTTTTATTCTCTTTATACAATTCTTCGGATAGAAAGAATCGTCCGGTAGCCTGCATTTGATACTTTAATTCCGGTCTTTGCTGAGCTTGCATGCACAATCTGTCCGTTTCCGATATAGATTCCGATATGACCGGAATACCAGATTAAATCTCCCGGCTGTGCCTCTGCCAAAGATGCCACTGCGCTTCCGCAGGCTCCCTGCTCACCGGAGGTTCTTGGCAGATTAATTCCAAAATTCCTATATACACTCTGCACAAAGCCGGAACAATCCGCCCCATTTGTAAGACTGGTTCCACCATATACATATGGATTTCCTACAAACTGCAATCCATAATCTGCAATCTGCCTGCCTAAACCGGCATCAGATGCAGACGCCGCTGTTCCGCTGTTTCCGGATGCAGCATTTCCAGATGTTGAAGCTTTAGATGTTGTATTCCCTGCTGTTGTATGATTGGTGCTCTGCTTCGCTGCTGCCTTCTTTTGTGCTGCTGCCTGCTGCTCTGCCGCTTTTCTTCTGGCTTCTGCTTCCTGTGCCGCTCTTCTTGCGGCTTCTTCCCTTGCTAACCGTTCTGCTTCTTCCTGAACAGATTCTGCATGGGGATATTCCGTATAGGTTTCTACATAATCTGCCGCTACATAGCCCTCCCCTTCCTCTGCATCAACTTTTAACCAGCCATCCAGTGTCTCTGTTACCGTTAGTATATCGCCTCCCGGTACCAGTCCTAATACGGCAGCCTCCGTGGATGCTTCCGTACGCACTTTTAAAGTTGTTGTAGTTACCCGGGCAAGCTGTGTGCCAATTTCTTCCGCAAGTGCTCTTGCTTCTTCTCCCACACAGACATATTCTGCACTGACATATCCGCTGACTGAACCGGAAGTAATATAATACCAGCCCTCTTCTGCCGCCTCTATCACACCTACCGTATTACGGTAAAGTTTTCCAAGCACTTCTCCTTCTGTAGACGGTTCTTTTCGAATATTCACATAATTCGGTGCGATTGCAACCGCAAGTTCCGGCTGGTCTGCTGCCGGCATTTCCTCTTCTGCATTTCCAAGTGAAAGTTCTGCCACACCATTTATTTCTGCTTCGCCTGCTGCTTCACCTTCTGCCAGTTCACCAGCTCCTGTCTGTATCTGCTGCAGTGCATACTGCTCAGATAAAATGCGCTGCTCATTCAGTGCCCGGATTACGCCTGCACCGGATGCAGCTGGTGTCTCCATGGCATTGACATTGGTCCATAATGAAGTTGTGGTTGTCAGGATTGCGGCTGCAAGCCATAATTTTTTTACTGTTTTGTATTTCATATCTGTCTCCTTACCTATGTAATCATCAGGTATTGTGGAAGAAATATTTTATTTATTTTTGCTAAGTTGCAAAATAGCCAGGCAGGCCGGCAAATGCAAAGACCGCATCATAACTGCAAGGGGCACTAAGAATTTCGGATTGTATTCTTTTTATCCGGCAACCGACGCAAATTCACATCCATGTTCATCTGCGCCTCGCCGGTACTTCCATGTACCGGCGTTGCCTGTTTCCATACGAAATTCCAAGTGCCCCTAACAGCCATGAAAATGCCTTCGCACTTTGCCGGACTGTCTGGCTATTGTTCATTTTCTAAAATAAATTCAAATAATTTCTCTTCTCGCAATTTCCTATGTAATCATTCGCAAGTTGTTACGAACTTGTTACATCTTATTACATAGATATGGAGATAGTGTGGAGATGGAAGGATTATCTTCGTCAAATACAATTTAGTCAAGTACGATTGACTAAATCATACTTGACTAATTTTCATCACACGGAAATACAATTCCGGCATCCGCTCTTGCCCGGGTCAGTATCCGGCTGACCGCAAGGCTGTGGTCGAGCATTTCGTAGCAGGTTGCAGTGTCCTTTGATGCTATCTCATTTACAAAGGAAACAAACTCTGCATACATCCGGTGTGCATCTCCATTTCCATCATAGGATACCTCTCTTCCATCCCGGTAATGGATGGTCACTGCGCCGCAGACATTACACGGGCTGTTCTGGGCAATGTAGCCTTCGCTTCCTTCAATGCGATATTCCGGCTGTCCCTGACAGTCCTTTGCGCCTATTGCAACTGCCTGAAAGCCGGGATAAGATAAAATTGCAACACCGCTGGTGTCAATTCCTTTTTCCATGTTTGCGGTATAATGCACGGACTGCGGTTCTCCAAACAAGCCTTCTAAATACTGGATATTATATAAGTTTAAATCCATCAAAGCTCCACCTGCCTGCTTTGCATCAAAAACAGGAATGTTTTCTCCATTCTGGAAACGGTCATATTTTCTGGAATATTGGCTGAAATTGCAGACTGCCATTTTAATTTTGCCAATCGTCGGTAACTGCTCTTTGATAAACTGATAGTTCGACTGATACCGTGTGGTAATAGCTTCAAATAAAAATACTCCCTGCTTCTTTGCAAGGGCACAAAGTTCCTCTGCCTGTCTTTCATTGGCTGTCATGGGTTTTTCTACAATAACATGTTTTCCACGAAGAACTGCTTCTTTTGCCATTTCAAAATGTAAAAGATTTGGCACAGCAATATAGACAGTATCAATTTCCGAATCCAGAAGCTTTTCATAATCACTTACAGCAAGCTGCATCTGATACTGTTCTTTTAATTTTTCTGCTTTTGCTTCACTGCGCTTTGTTCCACAAATTCCATAGCAGGAAAGCCCTTTTACCTGCTGCAATACCGGAAGTACTTCTTCTACGATAGTTCCTGTTCCTACGATTCCAAGCTTCATTTCTTTTCTTCCTTTCCACGGATATACGGGTCTCTGTAATAAGATATGACAAGCTGTATACACATCAGGCACCAGATAACCGGCTCACAGATAATTACACCAAAATATTTCAAGATTGGGATAAACAATAGAACAAATGCAATTTTTCCTACCATCTCTATCATGCTTGAAACCAGTGGCACTACCTTTTTACCAAGTCCCTGTAACACATTTCGAAGTACCAGCAGAATTCCAAGAACCGAATAAAACGGTGTATTCCAGCGGATATATCTGACACCATTTTCAAGAACTACACTTTCGGATGAGCCGGAGAGCAATGCAATCAGGGAAGGTGCGGCAAATGCAACCATAACGGTAATAAATACTGCCCAGCCAACAGACAGTATCATGGCATACCGTACTACCTTAAGGATACGGTCACGCTGGTCTGCTCCCCGGTTCTGGGATACAAAGGTTGCTGTTGCCATTGCCAGTGGCATTAATGGCAACGAACAAAAACTGTTTAATTTTCGTGCTGCTGTATGTCCCGCAATAATCAGATAACCCAGCTGATTGATAGCATATTGCAGGATTACTGTTCCTGTAGATACAATAGCTAACATAAAGCCCATGGAAAGCCCCTGGCCTGTCAGTTCCCGGTAAAGTGGTCCATCTACTTTAAAATGCTCCCGTGCCGGTATTAAAATCTTACATTTTTTCATAATATAAATGGCACATAATACTGCAGAAATTCCCTGTGCTACCACCGTTGCCACTGCTGCACCGCGGATTCCCATCTGAAACTGTGTAATAAAAAGAACATCCAGTACAATATTGATAACGGACGAAATAATCAGAAATGCCAGCGGCATAAAACTGTTTCCAATTGAACGAAGCAATCCGGACAACAGATTATATGCAAACATTACTCCAACACAGATTGTTACAATATAAATATAAGAATAGGATTCCTCAATGATTTCTGATGGTGTATGTAACAAGACCAGAAGCGGACGAAGTCCAATCTGTGCAATCAGCATTACACCAACCGTCACCGCTGCTCCAATTACCAAAGAGCCTGCAACTGCACGCTTTAACAAGTCTTTATCTCCTACACCAAAGCTTCTTGCCACTACCATGCTAAGTCCATTTCCAAACCCCAGTGCAAATCCTACCAGCAGTTCATAAACCGCTGCACATGCACCGATTGCTGCCAGCGATTCATCACCCAGAAAATGGCCTACTATCATGGTATCTGCCGCATTATAGAGCTGCTGAAATAAATTGGAAATAATAAGTGGAATTGCAAATAAAATCAAAGATTTTAAAATATTACCCTTTAATAAATCTGTTTTTGTATGCATCCTTTTAACCTCATCCTTTTCATATCCTTATTTCAACTCCTGCAATACATCATCATATACCTTCTGAAAAGGAAGTCCTCTCTCTCTGCATACCTCCCGGATGGATTCATACTCCGGAGTAATACGCACTTCTCCTTCACCCTCACATATTTTAACCGCCACCTCACCATAGGAGGTCTGCCGTTTTTCTGTCCTTCTTGGCAGAATCGTCCGCACCATTTCTACATAGCGGATTCCAATGGTTGTTGTCTCACGAAATATAATTGCTTCTAATTTTTCCCGGTCTTCTTTCTTGCAGATTACTGTCAACTGATATGCCGGGCGGTTTTTCTTCATATAGACCGGTATATAATGGACATCTCTTGCGCCATTTTCCAGTAAAAGCTCCATGGCATAGCCCAGTGCTTCCCCGGTACAGTCATCGATATTACATTCCAGTTTTAAAATAGAATCACTTTCATAGACCGGTTCTTCTGTTTCCAGCAACAATGCCCGGAGCAGTCCCGGCCGCTTATAGTCCCGCTTTCCGGCGCCCAGTCCGTTTCCCACAATCCGGTAACATTCCGGCAGCTCTCTTGACGTACAGATAGCCGCTGCAATTGCAGCCCCTGTCGGAGTCACATATTCTCCCGGTTCACCGATTTTTCCAAGCAGTATTCCATATTCCATCACTATGTTAGTCACTGCCGGAACCGGAACCGGCAGGATTCCATGCTGACAGCGCACCGTTCCTTCCCCTTCCCACAGGGCAGGAATAATGACCTCATCTACTCCAAGATTATCAACACAAGCTGCCGCTGCAATAATATCTACGATTGAATCCAAGGCTCCCACTTCATGAAAATGTACTTCTTCCACCGGAACACCATGGGCTTTTGCTTCCGCTTCTGCTAAAATCCTAAATATTTTCTTAGCAAGTGTCCTGGCACTATCAAGCATATTCGTGCCATCGATTATGGAATAAATTTCCGTCAGACCGCGGTGTTCGTGATGATGATGTTCCCCATGGGTGTGTGATTCTTCCGAATGGGAATGCTCTCCATAGGTATGTGATTCTTCCGAATGGAAATGCCCTCCATGTGCGTGCGATTCTTCCTTCCCATATAAATACTTCATATCATGATCATGATTCTCATGGGCGGCATCTAAGATAACCTTAAAATCACATGCCGACAGGGCCGCCTTTTGTACTCTGCTGATTGCAATCCCAAAGCCGGATACCGGAATGCTCCTTAAAACAGTTTCTAAGACTTCTCTGTCTGCTCCTGCATCCAGTAAAGCTGCCACTACCATATCACCACTGATTCCAGTATGGCAGTCCAGATATAAACTACGCTTCTTCATCATGTACCCCCAGTCTGTTTATCTGTGTTGCAAGATAGCCTGCACCATAACCATTATCAATATTTACCACTGCAACACCATTGGCACAGGAATTAATCATGGTAAGCAATGCAGAAATGCCTCCCATATTCGCTCCATAGCCTACGGAGGTTGGTACACCGATTACCGGCCTGCTTACCAGTCCGCCTAAAACACTTGCCAGTGCTCCTTCCATGCCAGCCACTGCAACAACACAGTTGGCTTTCTGAATTACCTCAAGCCGTGAAAGGAGACGGTGAATTCCACTGACTCCCACATCATAAATACGTTCCACATTGGCTCCGAAAAACTCTGCCGTCTGCGCAGCCTCTTCTGCCACTGCAATATCTGCCGTTCCAGCCGTACATACCGCTATCAGTCCACTGCGTTTTTTATCCTTTTTTTCAATTTTTAATATATGAGAAACAGGGTCATAGGTAACCTGCGGTAATTCCTTGTGCAACAGCTCATACTGTGCCAAAGACGCCCTGGTTCCCATGACCTCGCCCTCATCCTTGTATATTCTCTGAAAGATTTCAAGAAGAAACTCATCCCGTTTTCCCTGACAGAATACCACTTCTGCAAAACCGGAACGCATTTTCCGATGGCTGTCTATCTTTGCATAGCCCATCTCTTCAAACGGTTCCCTTTTAAAAAACTGCTCCGCTTCTTCTACGGTCATCTTTCCGCTTTTCACCTGTTCTAATACTTCATGCGCTTCCATTCTGACATCCTTCCAATCTTTTCCCCCTGCCGGACTTTCGTCTCGACTCCTTTATTGGAATTATACACAATATCTGCGTCCAGTTCTACCCTGTCTTTTTCCAGGCACAAAATTACCGTAGAACCGCCAAATTCAAATTTACCTTTTTCTTCTCCACGGTGCACCGGGCAGTTTTCTTTCTCATTACAGATTCTGCCTACCATAAGTGCGCCCACTTCCATCATTAAAATATTGCCAAAATGCTGACTTTTCAGCACAGAAAATTCTCTGGTATTTTCCTTATAAATCGGATATATTTCTCCCGCCAGCGGATTTACCGTATGAAAAACACCCGGAATCCTATAGATGTACCCCATTCTGCCATCATCCACAAAGCTGTAATGATGATAATCATCTACCGTCAGACGGAAAATACAAAGGGTTCCGCCCTCATAATGACGGGCGATTTTCCTGCTGCGGAAAAGGCTCTCCATGGTATATTCCGTATCCTTGACGCGGACTTTTCCCTCTGCTGTAATGGGATATATACTGAGCCTGCTGTCGCAGGGTGCACAGAAATTCTTCTTAACACTGTCAAATTTCCGGTGTCCCGGCTTGACTTTCCTGGTGAAAAAATCATTATAGGAACGGTATTCCCGTTCCTCATAATCTGTCATATCTATATGATTCTTTTTTATAAATGGTGCAATTGCAGCCTTTGATACCGGCTGGTTCAAAAGGAATCCACCTGCTTTGGAAACAAAAGGTTTCACTAAAATTCCAAGTAAAATTCTTCCGGCAGCAGTCTCATACAATGCCTTTAACACTCTGCCCTGTGCTGCATTCTCACCAATTTCATTTCCCTTCCGGTCTACACAACGCATCTTCGTTTCCTCCTCATTTTTCCTCATCACAGGAAATGTTACACAATTTCTACCTCATCAGACGGTCTAAAATGGAATTCTCCAGTCCCGGAAAGCACAGTGAAATATGATATTTTGAGAATAAGAAGATTGCAATTACTGCACATGCCACAAGGATAACCAAAACTGCAAGAAATGCATTAGATGGCTTTCTCAATTTAAAATCTACAATGAATAATGTGCCAACTACTGCCAAAACAAAGAGTAGTAACACACTGAATTCACGCTCCGCAATTACAAAGTTCAGCATAAATGCCAGTGGCAGTACGATTGCCATCGTTGTAATCGGCAGTCCGTGATAATATTTATTGGCACCCTCTTCTACTCTCTGGCGGTTGGTTTCCAACACATTGAAGAATCCGAGTCGAATCACGGAGCAGACACAATAATATGCCAGAACAATAGTTCCAAGAATACCTCTTACACCAAGCACATAACAGATTACTGCCGGGAACGCACCAAAGCAGACTACATCGCAAAGGGAATCAATCTGAACGCCAAATAATTTTTCATCATCAGTACGGTTCTTTTTGGTTCTTGCAATCTTTCCATCAAACATATCAAATAATCCGGATAATGCCAGACAGATAATCGCTGTTCTGTAATGTCCTCCAATTGCCTGAGTAATTCCAAAAACAGAACACATCAGACTAATATATGTAAGTACTACTGTATAATCATAAAAACCTATCATTTTCCTTCTACCTTTCTTCTCTCTTCTGTTTACGCGGTCTTCCTATCGTAAAATGTGCTACGGTTGTCATAACTGCGCTTAAAATCAATTCTGTGTAATAACTGAGTCCCCTGCTTACCACCATCGCCGGCAATGTCAGTGTGCCGCAGATTGGTGCAAAAATAGATAAAAACAGTGATTCACTGATTCCCATTCCTCCCGGTAACGGAAGCATATCCACCGCAACGGAAATCATTCCCTGTAATACAACAATGGTTACCATCCCTGTTCCATCGATTCCGAAGGAACGGCAGGTCAGATATGTTACAAAAAAGAGTAACAGTCTTTGTACTACGGTAATCAAAAATACATTGGTTACGACCAATTTATGGGTACGGAAATATCCTGCCACATCCTGATACTGCTTCATGGCATTCGCCATTTTTTCCCGGTAATACTCAGTACGTTTCATCAGATGAATTTTACCAATCCCTCTTATGATGGCATCCATCATATTAGCTGCCAGTGTCGGATGGAAAACCAGAAACATCATAAATGCCACACAAAAGACATTTAATAAAAGTCCCAGATAACACCATCCCAGCACAGGTTCAAGATAATGCATAATCTGTGCCGGACGAATGATTACAACCAATGTGCCGAGTACCACAAGTACCAGCTTATAGGTAATGGTTACAATCATTAAAACCAGTGTCGATACCGGTATGGACAGCTTATCCTTTTTCATATAATAAATCTGTGCCGGCTGTCCTCCGGTTGCCGATGGTGTAATACAGCTGAAAAAGAATCCAACAAAGGAATACAGGAAACAATGCATAAGCTTTATCTTCTGCCGGATGCTTCGCATCATATAATATATGATAACAGATTCACTGCAGATAAAGAATACCACGCAGACCACCGCAACAAGCCAGTACCGGTAATCCGTATTCCGGATATAGCCGAACAATTCACCTAAATCCTGTCCATGAAAGATTGCATATATGGTAATTGCAAATACGGTAATAAGAAAAACTGCATTCAGTATTCCTTTTTTCTTACTCATCATAATGCTTCACCCCGAATATCTTTCTTCCGATTTTATCAAAAACTTTCATTACCGGACGGTATATTCCGGTATGTTTTGATACAAACCAGCAGAATTCTGCCAGAAAAATGCCTGCTACCAGGTCAATCATATAATGCTGTTTGGTAAACTGGGTGGATGCACAAATTAATGCTGCCATCACAAAAGAACATCCTTTGTACCAGCTCGGTATCTTACGGCTCTTTCTTACTCCGATGAAGCAGAACCAGCTTACCAGACAATGGATGGATGGAAAGAGATTCGTCGGTGCGTCCGATGCATAGATAAAACGCACCAGCCAGCTGCAGAAATCATGCCCTGTCACTTCCGGTCTGATATTCGTGGTTGGAAGCAATATAAAGAAGATACAGCAGATTACTCTTGACAACATATCCGCTGTTGCAAAACGGAAAAATGTTTCCTTATCTTCTCTCGATACCAGAATATAATTGATTATACTGAATGCAAAAAATAAAACATACAGAATAATCCACTCTTTTACAAAAGGAATGCTCCTGTCCAGATTGCTGGTCAGGTCATAATGCTTTGCATTTGCCATCAGCCTCTGGGTGCCCCAATAAATAATGGTATTAAAAATGGCACACCATGCCAATGGCAGTGGTCCGTATGATGGTATCCATTTTGCTATGTATTTTTGATAAAATTTTCCCAACTTTGTCTCTTCACACATAATTTTCTAACTTTCTATTTTTTCCGACTTAATAATCATATTCGATTTAAAATAAATCACAAGCAGATATTCCCGGTGTTTATTAATATTTCCTTAATTTTGTTTTATTTTAAGCAGCTTTTTTTCAGATTCTCTCTTTTCAGATAATATCCACCATACGAAGCCCTTTCGGATAATGATTCTTCATGATTCCACCTGCCAGCTTGCCCCAGCCGATGCTGTAGCCATCTACGCAGATTAAATACCAGCCCTTTTCTCCTCCCCATGAAAAAGTCTGTCCCATCAGATACTGTCTGATTTCCTGACTGCCAGAAGAAAGCATGGCAACATGAAATGCCTCTTGTGGCTGCATGGCAAGTGCCAGTGCATGGGATGGTTCAAAACGGTTCTTTTTTAAGGTGCCAAGATGCAGTCCCGGCCGCAATACCTTCAGCCCCTTTAAAGCAGGAAATCCTTCCGGCATCAGATAGAGCTGCTCTCCAAATTTAAGCACTGCTCCCTGAGGTTTTTCTTTTAAATTCTCTTTTACAAAAGAAAGATATTCCGGGCAGTCTTTTTCCTTTATGCCCTTTTCCGTCAGTCCAAAGCCGCCATAACCTTCGCCTGCTTTCGTTATCACTGCTGCAAAATGTCCTTCGCCTTCGATTTTATGCGGAAACAGTCGGATGCAGCCTTCTTTGTCATGAATGAAGCCTTCACTGTCAATTCCTTCTGCAATCTGGCAGTCCGGATGACGTTCTAAGAAACGGTGCACGCTCCCTTCATCCTCTTCCGGTGCAAAGGTGCAGGTGGAATATACCATCCTGCCGCCGGGTCTTAACATCTCATACGCACAGTCTAAGATGCCGTCCTGCCGGTCGGCACACAGCTTCACATTGTCAAGGCTCCACTCATTTCCGGCCTCTTCATTCTTCCGGAACATGCCTTCCCCGGAACATGGTGCATCCACCATGATTTTATCAAAGCAGACCGGAAAATGCTCTGCCAGCTGCTCCGGTGTCTCATTTAATACCAATGCATTTTTAATTCCCATCCGCTCAATATTTTCAGATAAAATCTTCGCTCTCGCCGGATGAATCTCATTACAGATTAAGATTCCTTCCCCTTTCATAGCTGCCGCAATCTGGGTACTCTTTCCACCGGGAGCTGCACAGAGGTCTAAAATGATATCCCCCGGCTGTGCCTTAAGACATTCTGCCGGTACCATTGCCGACGGCTCCTGAATATAATACACACCGGCATTGTGATAAGGATGTTTTCCCGGACGAATCTCTTTTCCATAGTAAAAACCGGTCTCACACCATGGAACCGGTTTTAGCTTCCAATCTGTCTGTTGTAAAAATTCTGATACACTGGTTTTCCCTGTATTAATCCGGAACGACTGCTGCCGCTCCTGCCCTAAGCTTTCAAAAAATGCAGGATACTCTTCCCCTAACATTTCCTTCATTCTCTCTAAAAACTCTGCCGGAAAACTATTATTTTCCTGTTCTGAATGCATCCGTATTTCTCCCTTCATCCACTTGCAGTAATCCGTAGAGTAGCGGTTTTAACTGGAATTCTTCGCACATGGCATCCACTTCTTTTAAAAGCTTCTGCTTATGCTCCTTTGAAATTTTTGCCTTTCTCGCCCGAATCAGAAGATTCTTTGGCGTATGAGACAAATCCACAAATTCTAAGACCTGGCTCTTGTATCCGCAGCACTCTAAGAGGTTGGCACGGATTGCATCCGTTGTCAGTGCTGCAAAACGCTCTTTGATAATGCCATAACGGGTCATCAGATGCAGCTTTTCGCTCTCCATCTGCTCATTTAATTCATGCTGGCAGCATGGCACGGAGAAAATCATTTCCGCGTCCCAGCTGATGGCATTGTATAAGGCAAAATCCGTTGCGGTATCGCAGGCATGCAAAGATACTACAATATCCACCGGAAACGGTGCTTTGTAGCCATTGATATCTCCCAGTTCAAAATGCAGGGTGTCATATCCGTATTTTTTTGCTGCCTGATTACATTTTTCTATGACATCTTTCTTTAAATCCAGTCCTACAATCTCTACCGGAATCCTGCGCACTTCCGTAAAGTAGTAGTACATAATAAAAGTAAGATAGGACTTACCGCAGCCGAAATCAATGATATGAAGCTTCTCCTTTTTGCAGTCCTTCACATAATCATCGATGATTTCAACAAAACGGTTAATCTGCTTAAACTTATCATACATGGTGCGGACGATTTTGCCCTCTGCAGTAAAAATTCCCATATCCACCAACGGCGGAATGACCTTACCTTCTTCTAAGAGATAATTTTTCTTCCGGTTATGGGTTGCAGTCTCATTTACTGCATTCTGCAGCTTTTTCTTTTTATAAGACGGCACTCCTTTTTTGGATACCAGAAGAATATGCTCTGCTTCTATATCAAATCCATTGAGCTGGCGAAAATGATTCTGCATCAGTTCTTCCAATGCTGTCTCTAATTCTTCTACAGATAGATTCTCATGAAATACCTACTTGTCCGTATATTTTTCCATCTGGAAAAAGGCTTCCTTTTTCTGTACGATAATTTTACGATACTCTTCCTGCTTTGTGGCAGGCTTACTGATAATCAGCTTCCTGCAGCTTTCTGCGATTGCTTCTATATACTCTCTCATTTCCATTATGCTTCTCTTAACTTTGCAATAATCTCATCTGCGATTGTCTCTGCACTCCTGCCGTCTGTTGCCACCGCAAGGTCTGCAACACTTTCATAACGGCTACGGCGTTTTTCCATCAGTTCACGGATGTACTCCACATTCATATGGCCATTTAAAATCGGGCGGTCCTTGCTGTAGCGGACTCTCTCATAAATAGTTTCCGGTGTAGCAGATAACAGAACGATTCTGCCATTTTCTTTCATAAAAGATACATTTTCTTCCCGCAGCACTGCACCGCCACCGCAGGATACGATGACACCGTCTTTTTCTGAAATATCTTTTACAAGCTGTGTCTCCAAATCTCTGAAATGTGTTTCACCATACTGTGCAAAAATGTCAGAGATAGCCATTTTCTGCTGCTCTGCAATCATTTCATCCATTTCGCAAAGAGGAACATTTAATTTCTCTTTTAATACTTTTGCTATGGTGCTCTTTCCGGCTCCCATAAATCCAATCAGAAAAATATTCTCTGCCATTTTCTAATTCCTTTCCATATGTATGATTCCAAATATCGATTGAAATTCTTCTCTATTATTTTTACTGTCTATTGCTATTCTGATGTATGATTTCCAATATCCGCCGCAGTTCTTCTGCATCTATCTGTCCCGGTGCGCTGCTCTTTCCGGCTGCGCCAAAGGTAACTGCCGAGCCAAAGATTTCTCCGCAAAGACGGCTGATTAAGCCCTCTCCTGCCATAGACATGGTAATAACAGGTGTCTTCCCTGTTTCCCTCCAGCTTTCCGTTACCGTAAGCAGTGTTAAAACATCCTTGCTGCTTTGTGGCATAACGGCAATCTTTGGAATATCTGCGCCAAGTGCTTCCATTTTCTGAAGTCTGGCAAGGAGTTCTTCTGCTGCCGGTGTTTTTTCAAAATCATGATTGGATGCAATGACTTTTACATGATTGCTATATGCTGCCGCTACTACTGCCTTTACAACAGCATCCCCGGAAAATAATTCCACATCCACGCAGTCCACAAAGCCGGATGCAATTGCAGCTTCATTTAAGCTTTGATATGCTCCGTCGCTTAAGGCAGCTTCTCCGCCTTCCCTGCTGCTTCGGAAGGTAAATAAAACCGGCAGTTCTCCCAAACATTTGCGAAGCTTTTCTAACAGTGCGACTACTTTTTTACTGTCTGCAGCTTCTTCATACCAGTCCACACGAAATTCCACCAGATCCGGTTTTGCAATCTTCGCCCGCTCTGCGCCCTCTAATATTTCTTTTTCCGTCTTTCCTACAACCGGAACACAAATCTTTGGCATTCCGCTTCCGATTTCCAATGTTCTGATTCTGACTACCGTCTGCTCCATTTCTTACTCCTTATCCTACTGGAAAAACTTCTCTTTTACTTCCCGTACCGGCATCTCTTCTCCGGTGTACAGGCGGAATGCAGCAACACCCTGCCACAGTAACATTCCTTTTCCATTGAGGCAGGTGCAGCCTGCTTCTTTTGCTTCCCGGAGTAATCTTGTCTCTTCCGGATTATAAACGGCATCTGCAACCACCAGTCCCGGACGGAATGCGGATGTATCTTTCACAACGCTTTCTTTTTCCATCGGTTTCATTCCAACAATGGTTGCATTGGCAAAAATGTCAGAGCTTTGAATCTCTTCTGTCATCTTTGCAGTATCTGCAATGTCATACACATTTACCACAATGCCCGGCACTTCTTTTCTAATCTTCTCTGCTGTTTCCAGTGTTCTTTCGAAGAAGTCATCTTTGATATTGAAAATGCTGATTTCTCTTGCCCCGTCCAGCGCACACTGTACCTGAATGGCAGTGGCTGCTCCGCCGCCTCCTGCTACTGTGATTTTCTTTCCTTTTATCTCAATTCCATGGTCTCTTAAATTGCCTACAAATCCTTCACCGTCTGTCATATGTCCGATTAATTTTCCATCTTCATTTACTATGGTATTGACTGCTCCGATAATCCGGGCTGCCGGTGAAAGCTCATCCATATATTTTGCAGCTTCTGTCTTACATGGCATCGTTACATTGCAGCCACGCATGTGGAAAAGGCGCATGGCATCCAAGGCTGCCTTTACTTCTTCTACTTTTATGTCGAATGCTACGTATGCATAATCTAATCCTAATTTTTCAAAGCTATAGTTATACATTGCCGGGGAGCCTGAGTGTCCTACCGGGGAACCGATCAATGCCAATAATCCTGTATGTCCTGTTATTCTTCCTTTTCCTTCCATGTCTTCTCTCCTTCTGTTCGAAATGATTCTGTTCGGGTGATTACGATAATGCAAAACAACGACCAAACGATTGTTACTGCCATTTAACGATGTTTTCTTTTGATGAACCGGAAATGTCCTATCGTTCTTAGATACGCATTTTGCTTTTAGTAGACTGTCTTTCCGCCTGCTTTGACGGGATATCTGCACTGTTCGCCGGAGGCGGATGCCACAGCAAACCTGCAAGGGGCACTAAGAATTTCGATAAAGTTACGAATTCGTCCGGCAACCGGCGCATATTCGCATCCATGCTTAAGATGCGCCTCACTGGCACATCCCTGTGCCAGTGTTGCCGGTTTGCCGACGAAATTCTAAGTGCCCCTAACAGTCTGCTTCATGCATCCGCATTCCGGCGTACAGCACAGATATCTTGTCAAACATTGGAAAGACCGGCTAAATCACAAAAGCAAAATGCAGTGTCTTAGAACGATGGCATTTCCTGTTACAAAAGAAACATCTGTCAAATGGCAGATACAATGGTTGTATCCTGTTTTCCTCTATCGTAATCACCCGCGTGAAACTCTTTTTCTATCATAGCTTTTTTTCCATGCCATGGCAATATTTATCAGAAAATATTCTGTCCATTCCGGTAATTATCCCACATGGTGCTGTTCGCCCGTTTTACTTCCTGTTCAAACTCCCGGGCAGATATCAGCTTGCAGTCCTGGCCGCGGATAATCATCTGCTCTAAGCCATCGGAGGTTGCAACCGTTACATCATAATGATTGTGATGTTCGTGGGCAAAGCGTTCAATGTACTGGTCTGCCGTCTCTGCTTCCTTCGTAAAGACAATATGGATATTGTGATAGTCCAACTGTTCTGTCTTATGTCCGGTCAGGCGGTATGCATCAAACACCACAATGACTTCGCCACCGAAGATGCCCTGATAGTTGCAGAGAATGTCCTGCAATTTGCCTCTGGCTCCATCCAGATTCACTTCTGCCAGTTCATGTAAATCCTTCCAGGCATAAATTACATTGTAGCCATCCACCAGTAGATAGCGTTCCAGTTTTTCCGGCTTGTGGTAAGTACGGATGGTTGGTGCATTGTTTTCTGCTTTGCGTTTTCGCACGACACCGTTTTTGCGTTTTCCTTCCTGCCGGTTGGCATAGAAGGTCTTTTCTAAAATAGCATCGATTTCATCGGTATCTACCCAGTCCTCTACTACGCCGGGACGGTGGACTTTTATCCGTTCTTCTTTCCCACCGCCATCTTCTTCTAAAACAGATGGCATATGCATGTGCTCTTTTACTTCATACCACGGCACCAGATAGCCCGCTCCGTGGGCACAGAATACGGAATCTGATGTATTATATAAATCTGCCTCCGGCTGATAACCGATAGCTTCTACCACCTCATCCTGATTCTGGCACACCTCGTAGCCCTGCAATGTGCAGAAGAATTTGCCACGCCCTTTGGCATAGGTATTTAATTCCTTCTGATAATCCGAAAGCTTCGATACCGGACCGCTTCCGGTGAGCAGTGCCATTCCATTTTCTATCTGCGGCGCGTCCATTCTGCTGTTACGCTGCTCCATATCATGCATTGCACGACCCAGACATTCTTCCGGTATTTCCAGACGAAATGCATAATAAGGCTCAAGCAGTACAGAATCTGCTTCCATCAGTCCCTGCCTTATAGCACGGTAAGTTGCCTGCCTGAAATCGCCGCCTTCGGTATGCTTTGGATGTGCCCGGCCGGACACTACGGTAATCTTCATATCAGTAATGGCAGAACCGGTTAATACGCCCTTATGTTCCCGCTCTGCAAGATGGGTCAGTATCAGCCGCTGCCAGTTCTTATCTAAAATATCTTCACTGCAGTCTGTCTGAAAACACAGTCCGCTTCCGCGCTCACCCGGCTCTAACAGAAGATGTACTTCCGCATAATGGCGCAGTGGTTCAAAATGTCCGACTCCTTCTACAGTATTGCGGATGGTTTCTTTATAAATAATCTTTTCTTCGCCAAAATCCACTACTACGCCGTAGCGTTCTTTTACCAGTTTCTGTAAGATTTCAAGCTGTACTTCGCCCATCAGCTTAATGAGAATCTCTCCGGTTTCTTCCCGGTATACAATATGCAATTCCGGATTTTCTTCCTCTAACTGCTTTAATTTTGGCAGCATGACCGCCACTGGAACTTCCTTCGGCAAAACCAGTTTTACACTGCGTACCGGCTCTAAGACCGGAAGTATGGACTCTTCTTCAATGCCAAGTCCTTCTCCCGGATAAGTCTTTGTCAGTCCGGTAACAGCACAGACTGTACCTGCTGCCGCCTCGGATACTGCCTCATATTTTTCTCCGGAATAAATACGGATCTGATTGACCTTTTCCGCCCACTCTTCTTCTCCGGCTTTGCCATTAAGCATATCCTTTACACGAAGAGTTCCTCCGGTCACTTTAAGATAAGTCAGCCGGTTTCCCTGTTCTTCTCTTGCGATTTTAAAGATTTTGGCACCAAATTTATCCGGATACTTAGGTGCCCTGCCATATTCGTAAAGTCCGTCTAACAGTTCTTCCACACCCTGCACCTTTAATGCAGAGCCAAAATAGCAGGGGAAAAGTTCCCTCTTTGCAATCATTTGTGCAAGGTCATTGGATGCAAGACTTCCTTCCGATAAGAATTTCTCCATGGCTGCTTCTTCGCACATAGCCGCCTCTTCATAGAAGCCTTCGTTCTGCTCCTGTGTAAAGTCAATGCAGTTGCTGTCCAAATGCTCCTTGATTTCCCATAAAAGAGCCTCTTTATCCGCTCCCGGCTGATCCATTTTATTGATAAATAAGAATACCGGAACCTGATAAAGTTTTAACAGACGCCACAGCGTTCTGGTATGTCCCTGCACACCATCGGCTCCGCTGATGACCAGCACTGCATAATCAAGCACTTTAAGGGTCCGCTCCATCTCCGCAGAAAAGTCCACATGCCCCGGTGTATCCAATAAAGTGATTGCCATATCTTTCCAGGAAAATTCTGCCTGCTTTGAGAAAATCGTAATTCCACGCTCCCGCTCCATGGCATTATTGTCAAGATATGCATCCTTATTATCCACTCTTCCCAGATGGCGTATGCTTCCGCTTGTATACAACATACTTTCCGATAATGTTGTCTTTCCTGCATCTACATGTGCAAGAATTCCGATTACCAGCTTCTTCATGTTTAAAGGTATCCTTTCTGACATTTTTTTACGCTGTACAACTAGTCCCGGTTCAGCTCGGCTAAAAGCTCTGCCCGCTTGCTTCCAATCAGCAGCTCCTGATTATACTGTAAATAGCGGTCGCAGTTGTGCTCGGCTAAGAATCTTGCGGATTCTGCCACGGTAGCAAGGTCTGTTACAAATACCACCATTTCCTGACCGCCCTCAAATGCCTGCTCCATAAAATCAAACGCATGCTCTAAGGCTGCTGCGGTCTTTTCTTCGATTGTTTCTAATGTCTTTCTCTGGATATCAAAGGCTGCCTTTTTTTCCGCAAAGACTTCTTTCTTTGCCCCTTCGGAATTACGGTATTCTTTCAAGGCTGCAAAGTCGCGGTCTGTCTTAGCCTTTTCTTTTCCATAGCTTCGGAACAGATTCTGTAATCCGTCCAACAAAAGATTGACCACGCTGAGTCTTTCATCAAAAGCTGCATCATAAATCCGGGCAAATACTTCCGGCCGAATCTTTCCTTCCAATATTAACGGAATTCCATAGTCATCCTTATATTTCTGGTATAAATCAAAATATGCTGCCGCATCCTCTGCCACATCCTTATGATGTAAAAATTCTCCTACAACGGTTTCATCTACCGGAAGCCCCATTTCTTCATAGGTCTGCATCAGAATGCTTAAGTCCTCCCAGCCTCTTGCTGTGACAAACTGCAAGCCGTCTACATCTGCTTCCACCCGGTAGAAATTCTTTGGGCGAAGCTCAAGATAGCTTAAAATTGCACCATGGATATGTCTTGATCTGGCATAAGCTTTCCAAACACCAAGGTCTGCCTCTACCTGCATACAGCGGACACGGTCCAAGGTTACCATATCAAATTCCCGCACCGATTTATTGTATTCCGGCGGATTGCCTGCTGCAACAATAATCCAGCCCTCCGGCACTGCCTGATTACCAAAGGTCTTGCACTGCAAAAACTGCAGCATGGTCGGTGCCAGTGTCTCTGACACACAGTTAATCTCATCTATGAAAAGGATTCCTTCCGGACAGCCTTCCTCGATTTTCCGGTATACGCTGGCAATAATCTCACTCATGGTATATTCCGTTATGGAATACTCTTTGCCTGCAAATTCCATTTCTTTGATAAAAGGAAGTCCTACTGCACTCTGTCTGGTATGATGGGTAATCGTATATGCTACCAGTCCGATTTTGCACTCCTCTGCAATCTGCTCCATAATCTGGGTCTTGCCGATTCCCGGCGGTCCCATTAATAAGACCGGTCTCTGACGAATCAGAGGAATCTTATATCTGCCCTCATCATCCTTTTTCAAATATGCTGTTACGGTATGTTTGATTTCTTCCTTTGCCTGTTTGATATTCATCTGTTTTCTTCCAATCTATATTATTTCTCTCATGCATTCTGTTCCAGCTCTTCCGGCTCCAGCTGCAGCCGCATTGCCCATGGCGGTACTGCCGTCTCATCATAGGTTCCCAAGAATAAAAATGCGGTCTTATATTCCGGCTTCTTTACCGGATAAATGCCCTTGCCATCGGTAAAATACAAGAGTCCATCCAGATGCCGGATGCTTCCTTCTTTGATTAGTTGGTTTACATAAGTAAACGCCGGTCGAAAATCTGTATTTCCGCCGCCCACTACCTGAAAGCTTTTTAGCAGCCGCTCCATTTCTTCCTGACTGCTGATTACCTCATCCATTTCCACTTTATCATCGCACTGGATAATCCGGATTCTGCATCTTCGAAAGAAGCTGTTCTGCTGGGATAAAATGCCAAATGTCTCATTTAAAAAGCCTTTGATTAAACTGCCGCTGGTGGAATAACTGGTGTCTACCACCACTACAAATTCCCGGATTTTCTTTACTTCCCGGCTCTCCACCGGTTCTATCAGGGGCATATTCTTATAAAGCCGCAGCCCATAGGTATAATAATTCAAATCATACTCATCGGGATTGCATTTTAATTCTTCCTGCAGTATGGAAAATTTCTGTAAAAATTCCTTATAACTCCGGCGGCTTTTCGCTGCACTGATCTGTGCCATCAGAAGTTCTTCGCCCTTTTCCGGCTCATCTCCATGCCGCTTCTTTGCCATACTGGTCTGTCTTGCTATCTTATTCCATTTATTTCTGGCTGCAGATGCCGCGCCATTGCCGGTTTCCTCTTTCCAGAAACGGTGGTCATCCGTATAAAATTCATGATTTAAGGCAAGAAGCTCTTCCATGGATTTTCCCCGCAGCCAGCGGTATACCACTGCTGCAGAAATCCGTCCCTCACCCTTCAATGCTTCATAGGTCTGCTGCCGCAGAAAGCTTAATGCGCGCCTGGTACAGGGCTTGTCCATGCCGTCAATGGTCTGCTCCACTACAATATCGCAGGCAAGATTCCAAAGCTTCGTATCTCTGTTTCCTTTTAAAAATAAGTGTGAAAAAATACAGTGCAATATCGTGTGCAGGTACGCCCGGTTCATAAATGCCGGATTATTCCGGAATACGCGTATTACCTGTCCTGCTGAGAAAAAGAGGCTCTCTCCGTCCGTAGCCATTGTCTCTAAGCCTTCCATTGCCTGAGGCTTCAATGCAGAAAGTGCCACATCAAGATATCGCAAATCCAGATAAATTTCACTTCTTGCATGCTGCAAGATTTTTACAGACATATCATTTTCCCATTCGGTCTGGGTCTTAATATGCGCCATCTTCTGCTCCTTTCTGCCACTGCATATTTTCTTAATTTTCTGCTGTTTTTACCACTCAATATCATAACAGGAAGAAGCTGCTTCTTCCTTATAATATTTCTGCTGCCAGCTGCTTAAGCTGACACTGCCTTCTGCCCAGCCGGCTTCTGCCGCCTGCTCAATTAATGCAGTGATTCCACTCCGCTCCATCACCTGAAGCCGGCATATCAACTCTAATAATGCTAAATCTTTTTTCTGAATCAAAACATCGCATACCTCACTGGCATGTTCTTTTAAATAAGAAAGATAACGTTCACGGGCTTCTTCCTTTAATTCCACCGGATATGCCAGTCTGCAAAGTGCCACTCTGGCTGCAGTCCACATCTTCTCCTCAATGCAGATCCGCTCAAATATCATATCGTATGCGGCAGCATCTACCATCCGCTCATGAAAACACTGTCTTGCCCGGAAACCTTCCCCCTCAATATTCAGTGCAAATATATGCGCCGGTCCGATTTCTTCATAGGAATCATAATATTCCGGATAGAAAAATAAGGCTTCCTTAAATTCCACTTCCAAATCAGCCCGAACCTGATTTAAGATAAGCTGTACGCCACTGGCTTCTTCCATGGAAGAACGAAGCACCAGCCGCTTTAAGCTCCGGCAGTTCATGAAGGCATCGCTTCCTAATTCTTTTAAGAAACGCCCCATGGTAAGTGTTCGTAATTTGCGGCAATTATAAAATGCCAGATTCCCGATTTGTTCCACGGAATCCGGCAAAGAAATTTCTTCGATATCATTTCCGCATAATGCTTTCATAAAACTGTCCACTCCGCCGATGGTAACGGCATCTGCCGGAACATGTTTGCTTTCCGAAAAACAATATGCGCCTATTCTCTTTACTGTGAATCCATCTATCTGCTCTGGAATTACAACAACCGGTGTCGTCCCATATACACGCTCTATGCTTATGGAATGTTCATCCAGCGGCTGTATCTCATAGCTGTATGCTGTGTTCATCTTACGCTCCAGTTTCCTCATCTTTTCTCTGCTACAATATAACACATCCCCGGTTATCGCACAAGTTCCGTCATTCCGCCTTCTAAAATCAGACGGTTATCTTCATAGATTCCGGCAAACTGACTCATTGGAAGCGGGCTTACCCCCATTCCCACCTCAATGGTATAGCCGGGACGATTGTATTCCTGAATAAACCAGTCTTTGAAACCGGCATAACCAGATGTAGAGGGTGTCTCTTCCACCCGGTATCCGCTGACCTCGCCAAAATATTCTGCAATTCTTCTGGAATCTGCCGGTTCATAGTCAAGATACCGCCAGTAAATCACTTCTCCCTGGGCATGATATGCCAGAATTAACGAAAAATTATGGGCTCTTGTAAATTCATAGACACTGCGGCTTTCCGGTGCCACAAGGGGAGCCTCTCCCACATAATCTCTTGGTGCCGGTGTTGTAAATCCCATGGCAAATTTAATGTTTCTGGCATTTTCCCAGCCCGCCGGAAATTGCAGATTCAAATCAATTCCTTCTATATTGGCTTTCCATCCATTCGGAAATGGAATCTTCGGATAATCAGCTGCAATGCGCTCTGCCTCTTCTAAGGATGCACCCTCTTCTAATACTCCATTCACTAAATCCACGCCATCCGGGTTTACCATGGGAACAAGATACAGGGAAAATCCATAAAAAAGCCACGCTGCCTGCACAGTATAAAGCATGCGTCCCGCTGCAAATGCATGGGCATATTCTTCCGCAAATTTAAGCAGGACCGGTGTGGTAATCCATTCGTTGGCATGATATGCCCCACTGTAAAAGACTTCCCTCTCTCCTGTTCCAATCCGAAGATAGGGAATTTCCTTTCCCATCGCACTTTTTCCAATATTTCCCTGAACCAAGAAAGGATAGCGTACCGTAAGCCCTTCCAATATCCAGTCATTGAGATAAGAAGTGTAAGCCACATCTTCTGCTACAAGCGAAAAAGAGAATGGAATTGCAAGAATACTTCCGGTCCGCAGTGCCAGCGGATTTACTGTTGGATTGGCTGTCATAATCGCTGATACACTGGTGTCATAATTTGCCGCAATACCCCATAATGTATCACCGGATTTTATTTCATGCATCGTATATCCTTTTAAATAGGGGAAAAGCTTCCCCCACACTACATCATCTATTTTACAGTTAAATTCTTCCCCGCTCTTTTTCCTTAAAAACTGCCGCAATGCCCTGCAGGTATTCTCTCCCAAAATTCCATCTTTCCTTATGTCATATCCCGCACGGTTTAATGCCAGCTGCACATACTGCACCAGCACGGAGCGTTCTCCCGGATTCAATACTTTCATTCTTTCACCTGTTTCCAGTCCTTCTTATCAGTATATGCAGATGTTTTCAAAACGGAACTAAGAATGTGCCCTGGCACATTCTCGCGCCTGCGGCGGTCGCTTGCGACATCTACCTTATACGCCGCAGTGCGCATCCTCGCGGAGCGTTTTTCACTTTACAGGAAAGCAATTTCCTGTAAAGTGAAAAAGCCTTGCCGTTTTCTGCAAGACTTCTTCTGGTTATGATATATAATACAATTTGTTTGTACCCTACGGAAATGATTTTGTTTTTGGAATTTACATTCCTGCTAACTGTTTGCCTAAGCTTTCGCATGCAGCGACTGCATCGTCATCCGGTGCTTCCTGACAAATCACACCTTCGCCATTTACAACGGTTGCTCCTGCACTTGTCATACGGTCTACCCAGTCACGCATCCACTGTCCATCGCCCCATCCGTAAGAACCGAATAATGCGATTTTCTTTCCTGCTGCAAAGCCTTCTACTTCTTCAACGAATGGTTCCATCTCGCCTTCTTCTAAGACTTCTGCACCCATTGCAGGACATCCCATCGCAAATACGGAAGAAGCTTTTAATGCATCCATATCAGCTGTACTTACATCAACAACCTCTGCTTCTTTGCCAGCTGCTTCAATTCCTCTTCCAACAGCCTCAGCCATTGCCTGTGTGTTTCCTGACTGTGTCCAATAAACTACCTGAATCTTACTCATTTTTTCTACCTCCTAAACAGCCGCTTTCTGCGGCATGCTGTCATTATAAATACCAATGATATCCCGCATTCCCACTCCATTGGAGAGAAGCTGGATGATGGTCTCTTTTTCCATATCATAACGTGCGAAAAGACGTTTCTTTTCCGGAACGTGCGCATACACTTTCCAGTAACCCTGATAGAGTGCATTCTGTCCATTCTGTTCCATAAACCCTCTTACATCTTCTACCGGATAGCCAAGCAGCACTCCCATTTCATGAGGAAAACCAGGTTCTCCGCACATATAACCCTGGTAACGTTTCTGAAACGTACTGAGAATATTTCCGAGCGTAAAGTCCCGATAACCGGACTCCTGCAGCAGCTCTCGTATCTCTTTACGCATCAGATACGCCTCCAACGGTTTCTTCCGAAAAAGAAGGTAACGAGCCTTTTCCCTGGTCCTGAGCAGTAGCAGAAATGAAATTCCGGATTTTCTCAGGCACTGTTTTACCGCATCCTCCATGCCTGTTGAAACGACTAAGAGATTGGATATCTTTACTCCTGCGATCAATGGGGCACATTGTAACGCTAACTGCGTCTCTGCATTGTGTAAATCCATCTGTTGTACAATTTCCAGAATCTCTGTACTCATAGCTTCTTTTCCTTTCGTTCTAGTTAGTTATTTCTAACTTGTGTTTATCATAACTAATTATGTTTCTGTTGTCAACAAAAAATGTGCATGGTGAGAATTCTTTATCATATTGAGAATTTCGGGTAGTCTGATATGCTTTTAGTTTGGCTGGGTGGGGAGAAAAATATACTTGTATGAAGATGGAAATAGTTTCCGTACGATGGTAATGCAAAAAGTCAGTAATTTCAAAAACCAGCAATTTCACTGAAAAAGAGCTGCACCATATCTATAAGTGCCGCTAAGCTCTAATTGATATGGTTGATGCCCTTCTCTTCAGTGAAACTGCTGGTTTTGTTAATATTCTCTAATTTCTTATTGTTACAACATTTAAGTTTCGATTTATGCGAATAATGAAAAACTTTTCCGATTCTACTCTACATTCTTCAAAGCTTCGTCCATCGGTATCTTCCGAATCTTCCGAAGGCAGAACAATGCCACTACGAAGTATGCCGCCAGTACCATTAGCAGTATTTTCCAGTAGATGTTCGGGTCATAGTAGATGCTCAGCCAGCCGGAGTAATCACTCATCATTGCCCGGTAGATGACATTAATGGTCTCGGTAGCAATTGCTTCACCCAGGATAACGGATATCACCACAATCCAGGTGGTGGCTGTCAGATACAGTTTCCCGATTTCCCGGGTGTTGTAACCCAATATCTTAACCATGGATATGGATGAAGCGTTCCGCTCGATAATCAGCTTTGTCATCAGGTAAATAAGGATTGCTGCCAGTGCAACAGAAAATACATTCATCAGATAGAACATACCGCCCATAGATACATCAAGCTGTCTTGATACCTTGGTGAGGTCATCTTCTGTAATGGTCGTCATGATATAGGCATCCTCAATATCGGTAATCTTCTTATCGGAGAAATATCCGTTGAAATAATCCTCCTCTTTGTCGAATACATCCCGATATTCTTCTTCCGGCATAAAAATTGCCACCGCTGCCGGATACTCATAGATTCCAGCCACCTTAAACTTGTATTTCTTATCTCCATAAGTTTCCTTTAACTCAATGGTATCGCCTTCTGCAAGCCGGTATTTTTCTGCATAACTATCCGAAATGTAGACACCTTCTTTTGGGAAATCAATGTCAACATAAGCACTGTCTTTTTCAACTCCATAGACGCTGACCTCTTCGCTGCTGAATTCTGTCGGCATTGTCTTTAAACTACCGGCAAGATAAGCCTCTGCGCCATCTGTTTCCGTTGGAACCGGTGCTTTTAATACATACTGATAATCTGCAAGCATGTGGGACAGCACTTCATCCTGATAATGGTCTAAAAGTGGTGACATCATCATGCCGAAAACCAACAGAATTTCTGCAAAAGCAATACCGATAAATAAAGTCAGGTAGCCCGCACGGTTCTGTAAAATAATACGGATACGGAACCGATTAAAGAATTTGAAATGCGGCAGTTTTACTGCTTTTTTCCGCTTTCTTCTGCTCAAATCCCTGCGCAGGAAATTCAGTGGTGAAATACGCAGTTTGGAAGAAATCAAAAGCAGATTAATAACAATCATTATGATTGCCGGAATCACCGTTGTCAGGATAAATGCATCACCATTCCAGATGGTATGGTAGGTCGGCAGACTATAGCTTCCATAGTACAAATCTGCTACCATATTTTTAAATACGGTATAGCCAAGTATATTTCCAATAATTGCTGCTACAATTGTCACCAGTACCGGAAGATGCAGATAATGCCGCAGCAGTTCTCCTCTGGTATAGCCGGATGCACGCAGCGTTCCGATGACTGCCGCTTCTTTTGTAATCGTATTATTGGTGGTGACCGCAAAGACAAATGCCATAATCGCTATCAGGATATATAACAGCGTCATTACCATTGTTTTGTCTCCACCCATATCATCTCCCGTAAAATGAATTGCCTGATTGGAAAATGCCGGTATGTATGCTGCTATTGCTGCCTTACTGCCCAGCACTTTCATAAAATCTTCTGCTTTCTCTTTTGCTTCCGTATCATCAGACGGAGCTTTTTCATATTTCCAGGAATAGCTGTAATGGAGATTGCCGGTACCATAAGCATCAAAGGCATCCTCTGTGGCAATGGCAACGCCAAATTTTATGGCATCAAACATCAGATCCTTGCTATCGGAAAACAGAGCACTGTAATCTGATAATGCCACAAGACTACTGATAGTCTTTTTCTCACCACCTACTTTAATGGTATCTCCTACTTTTAAGGAATTATTGTCCGCATACATCCGGTCAATTGCAATTTCATCTTCCTGCTGCGGCATTTTTCCATCCATCAGACATACTTTATCCACTTCGTTTCTCGGTTTAAAAATACGGAGGGTACTGTCTGACTTGCCATTTACCACCGCTTCTTCCAGATAGTAATTCTCATAAATTGTTACGCCCTCTTTTTCCAGTTCTGTAAGCAGCGTATCGTCAGCTTCTTCCATCAGTTCGAAATTACCGTCTTCAATATTGTACTTTTCAAAACTCTCATTATAGGCAGTTATCATACTGCTTCCTGCCACCAGAAATCCCGATACAAATCCGATAGTAGCTGTCAGAAACAGAAAAATCACAAGATATTTTCCAAAATCTGTTTTCAATTCTCTTGGAATTCGTTTTCTTAATGGACTCTTCACTTTCATCACCGCCTTTACCAGTCAAGTTCCTGTGCAGGAATCTTCACTTCATTGGTGTAATCCTTTCGAATCTGTCCATCACGCAGCTTAATGACACGGTCTGCCATGTTTTTGATGGCATCATTATGGGTAACCATAATAACGGTATTTCCATATTTCTGATTTACATCCTCAATCAGCTTCAAAATCTCTTTGGATGTATTGTAATCCAGTGCTCCGGTCGGCTCATCACAGAGCAGAATATCCGGGTTCTTTACAATGGCACGGCCAATGGCTGTACGCTGCTGCTGTCCACCAGATAACTGGTTTGGCAGCTTATGACGATGCTCATAAAGTCCCAGTGTCTTAAGCAATTCGTCAATGTCTAATGATTTATCACTCAGATATGCTCCTACCTCGATATTTTCCTTCACATTGAGATTTGGAATCAGATTATACATCTGAAATACATATCCTAAATGACGGCGGCGGTAATTCGTCAGCGCCTTTTCGTTCATATCTGCTGTTTTCTCTCCATTGATGGAAATATAGCCGCTGTCTGCGCTGTCAATTCCTCCGATAATATTCAAAAGTGTTGATTTACCGGAACCGGACGGTCCTAACAATACGCAAATCTCACCTTTTTCAACAGAGAAATTAATTCCCTTCAAAACTTCTGTTTTTGCCTCTCCCTGTCCAAAACTTTTTTTCAAATCCTGAATCTCCAGAAACATATTCATCCTCCTTTTTCTTTTCTGACTCTTTTTTCAGTTCTTTTATTTTGTTACTCCTGCTTCCCTCTTTCCCAATGCTGTACTATTTCCAACTTCCTGTTAGCTTTTTGTAACTTTTGTTAGTATAGCCTATCCATTTGGTAAAAGAAAGGCGTTTACTGATTCTTTTTCTCAATAAACGCCTTTATACTATTTCTTTGCAATGCGCAGTGTCCGCATGGAATTTAAAATTGCAATGACAGATACACCTACATCTGCAAATACTGCTTCCCACATATTGGCAATACCAAATGCACCGAGTATCAGCACAATTGCTTTTACGCCAAGTGCAAATACGATATTCTGATGCACGATGGAAAGTGTCTTTCTTGCAATCTTCACAAGAGATGCAATCTTTCGCACATCATCATCCATAAGAACTACATCTGCAGCTTCGATTGCCGCATCAGACCCCATACTTCCCATTGCAATTCCAATGTCTGCTCTGGTCAGTACTGGTGCATCGTTGATGCCATCACCCACAAATGCAAGTTTTTCTTTCTCATGCTGTTCTTTCAGAAGTGCCTCAACCTGACTTACCTTGTCACCCGGCAGTAATTCTGCATGCACTTCATCCAGTCCCAGTTCATCTGCTACTGCCTGTGCTGCTGCCTTACGGTCTCCGGTCAGCATAACGCATTTCTTCACGCCTACCTTCTTCATGCTATGGATAGCTTCTTTTACGCCCTCCTTAATGGAATCGGAAATTACAATGGTTCCGGCAAATACTCCATCTACCGCAACATAAATCACGGTTCCGGCACTGCTGTTTTCGGTATAGGAAATATTCCGGGCTGCCATCATTTTGGCATTTCCAAGCCATACTTCTTTTCCATCTACAAATGTATGAATTCCATGTCCGGCAATTTCTTCCGTTCCATTTACCCGGTTCATATCCAGTTCTTTGCCATAGGCTTCACGCACGGAATTAGCAATCGGATGATTGGAATATCCTTCTACATGGGCTGCAAGCTCTAAGAGTTCCTCTTTGCTTCCATTTACCGGAAGTACCTCAGATACCTTGAACTCGCCTTTGGTCAGTGTACCGGTTTTATCAAATACGATAGTGGTCATCTCAGCCACTGCCTCTAAATAGTTACTTCCTTTTACAAGAACACCTAAGTTAGAAGATGCTCCGATACCACCAAAGAATCCCAATGGGACGGAGATTACAAGGGCACACGGGCAGGAAATAACAAGGAAAATGCAGGCTCTCTGAATCCACTCAGCCCAGCCGCCGCCTAAAATAATCGGTGGCAGGATTGCAAGAATTACTGCTCCAATGGTAACAACCGGAGTGTAATATTTTGCAAATCTGGTGATAAAGTTCTCCACTCTTGCTTTCTTGCTGCTGGCATTCTCCACCAGTTCCAGAATCTTAGATACTGTGGAATCTTCGAATGCTTTTGTTACTTTTACCTTTAAAGTACCGCTTCCATTGACACAGCCGCTGATGATTTCATCACCTTCTGCTGCTCTTCTTGGAACAGATTCTCCGGTCAGTGCTGCGGTATCGACCATGGACTCACCTTCTACTACAATTCCATCCAGCGGAATACGCTCGCCTGGTTTTACCACGATGACAGTGCCGATTTCCACATCATCCGGATCTACCTGGACTAATTTGCCATCCTCTTCCACATTGGCATATTCCGGACAAATGTCCATCATATCTGCAATGGACTGTCTGGATTTTCCAACGGCATAGCCCTGGAAAAGTTCTCCAATCTGATAGAACAGCATAACTGCAACACCCTCGGAATACTCCCGTACTCCAAATGCTCCAAACGTTGCAATCATCATCAGAAAGTTCTCATCAAATACCTGTCCATGACTGATATTCCGAAATGCCTTAAATATAATATCATAGCCAATCAGAAGATACGGCACAAGATAAATAATAAAAATCAGGACTGGCTGTGTAATCTGTTCTAAGATACCAACGTGTTCTAATACCAGAAGTGCTACAAATAACACACCGGTAACCAGAATACGCTCCAGCATTTTTTTCTGATTCTTTGTCATAAGCTATCTCCTATCGCAGAATCCGGCAGTCCGGTTCTACCTTTGCACATGTCTTTACTACTTCATCCATAATTTCTTCAAAACGCTCATCTTCTGCATCGATGGTCATTTTCTGTGTCATGAAGCTTACTACAGCATCATTGACTCCCGGGATTTTCTTGATTGCGTCTTCCATTTTTGCTGCACAGTTTGCACAGTCTAAGTCTTCCAATTTAAATTTTTTCTTCATAATAAAGTCCTCCTCATTCTTCAATATGTTCTCTGCCCTGGTCGATAATGGTTCTTACATGTTCATCTGCCAGTGAATAAAATACAGATTTACCTTCCCGCCTGCTACTGACCAGCTTTGCCTGTTTTAAAATCTTAAGCTGATGGGATACTGCCGACTGCGTCATATTTAGTGTCTCCGCCAAATCGCAGACACATACTTCCGAGCCAAACAACACAAACAGAATCCGGATTCTGGTGGAATCACCAAATACCTTAAAAAGCTCTGCCAAATCATATAACTCATCTTCATCCGGCATCTTCTCCCGTGCCTTCTTAAGAAGTTCTGCATGAATGCAATTTTCTTCGCAGCATTCTACATCGTTCATTGCCATCTTCTCACCTCCAGGTCGTTTTAACATATGAGCATTTGTTCATATATTCATAATACGCTTGGGAAATCAAATTGTCAATATGAAGTTGGAAATTTTTATAAAAAATTTTTCTATGATATACTCTTATATCTATATTCAGGCAGGACAGCCTCCTGCCACATACAAAGGAGTATTTATTATGCATGATTTTAACGTTGAAATGAACCAGTATTTAACCTACTGCCGCACCCAGAAACGCCTTGATGGTAAAACCTTAAAAGCATACCGCATCGACCTTACACAGTTTGGTACCAGCCTTGCGGCTGCTTTTCCTTCTGCTTCCAGTATATCTGACATCTCTCCTGCTATATTAGAGTCCTATGTTGCCACCCTTCATGAACAATTCAAACCGAAAACTGTGAAACGAAAGCTTGCCTCCCTCAAAGCCTTTTTCCACTACCTCGACTACCGCGACCGCATTGTCTCCAACCCTTTTAACAAATTGCATATCAAATTCCGGGAACCGGTGATTCTGCCTAAAACCATTCCGCTTCCTACGATTGAACTGCTTTTATCTTCTATCTATCACCAGTACGCCCACGCCGCTACCGATTTCCAGCGTAAAAATGCTCTCCGGGATGCTGCTGTTATCGAGCTGCTCTTCGCCACCGGTATCCGAATCTCTGAGCTGTGCTCCATCACACCGGATGACATCAACCTTTTCAACCGGACTCTGCTTATCTTCGGCAAAGGTTCCAAAGAGCGGCTCCTCCAGCTTGGCAATGACGATGTTGTCCACACCCTGCTGGAATACCAGAAATGTTACCTTCCTGATATTAAGCGTACCAACCGCTTCTTCGTCAACCAGGCAGGACGTCCGCTCTCCGACCAGTACGTCCGCCGAACCATCCGGAAATACTGCAGCCTTGCTTCCATTGATATGCACATCACTCCGCATATGTTCCGCCACACCTTCGCCACCAGCCTCTTAGAAGCCGATGTGGATATCCGCTACATCCAGGAAATGCTTGGTCACAGTTCCATCCACATCACGGAAATCTACACCCATGTTTCCACAGCAAAGCAGCGGGACATTCTGATGAACAAGCATCCGAGGAAGGATTTCAGGGTGGGGTAAAAGTTGAAAAGGACTGTTAGAATTGGCAATATTGCCTTTCTGGCAGTTCTTTTTATTCATATACTTATTCACTCTTTTGTTTTCTTTGTTTCATTCTTGGAAGGAATGTTGTCATTGTTTGTATAACAGGATTTAAATGAACTATAACTGATGGATAATCATGTATTATCTTTCAAAAATAGACAGGACAATCAGACACTGCCTGTCAGATTAAATAATATTCTGATGTATATGCGGAGAAATGACAAATGCAAAAAATAAAAATAATATGTGATTTTCGAGAAGACTTTGAAAATTTAAGTACTGGGAACACGATATTTAATGATCATCCAACTCGAAATAGCATTGAAGAAATTTGTAAGATTTTAAATACTGGTGGATATACTTGTGAGATTTTTGGTGGAGTAAACCAACTAATTGATGCATATATTCAAAAAAAATCCTTTACTGATTGCATATTTATAAATATGTCTGACGGACTAACACAGCCATATAGTAGGATACAAGTACCTATGTTATGTGAAATGTTAAATGTTCATTATTCAGGTTCTCCAACATTTACAGTTGCATTGATGAATAATAAACATTATTCTAAATTATCTGTCAAAGAAATAAATATAAATATTCCAGAGGGTATTTTGATTAATCGCCTTACCAATAAAAATATTTCTTTACATGACATAGAATTACCGAATTATCCTCTTATTGTAAAACCTAATACCGAAGGGTCTTCACTTGGCATTTCAGATACTAGCGTATGCCACAATATTCAACAATTAGAAACTGCTTTAAAAAAATTGAATAACTTTACCGAAATTGTTATAGAAGAATATATTCCTGGCTATGAAATAACGAATCTAATCATAGGAAATCCTAATGACTATCGCTTTAACGAAGTGATACTTACAAGTATTAATGACAAGATTTATTTTTCGCAAGAGGTTTTGGGACTTAAAGAAAAGTCCCAAAAATTAAGGAAACAATATACTGCCTCTGATTTTATCGCTGCAAGTATGTGCCAGAAAATACAGCAAACATCACAACAAATTTTTGAACATATGGGAGCTAGAGATATTGCGCGCATTGATTACCGTGTTACTGAAAAAGGGAAACTATATTTTCTTGAAATAAATTCAGTCCCTCGTGTCAGTAGTACTTCCGAATGCGCTATTATTTGTAAAAAATATAATATTTCATTTAAAGATATCTTATTCGAGTACATGGACACAATTGATAAACGCATTTCTAATCGTGAGAAAATATAGTAAGCCAATGATCAAAGTAATATTTTGTACAATATTGATTTTGTAATGTAGATAGATCTTTAGTTGGTCTTCCACCATATTTCTCATAGATTTTCGCTGCTCTATATTCAGAAGAAGTATTCGTAGAAAAAACATATGCTTTTTCTGCACATTCTTTTGCATAACTTTCTATCTGCAACTTGTCAAAATTTATAGCCAAATTTAAATAGACTTTTCTCAAAATAACTGGATCATTTATTTTACCAGATTCAAGTTTATCCAATAGGCATTTAGCTATTTTGTATGACTCATTATTTTTCCCGATTTGTTCATAGCATAACATTAAATGTGTATTAAGTACATATTCCAAGTAATTAGAACAGTTCCAAAAAAAGGCTCGATTAATTAACGCAATTGCTTCATCATACTCCTGATTAATCATATGACAAACAGCCAAATTGCTCAATGGATATGCACTTTCGTGTATTTTGGTCTGTTGTAAAATATTGATGGATTCTTTATATAAAGTTCTGCATTTTTCGTAATTGTTTAGCTTAAATTGCTCGTACCCCATGTTATTTTTTATAAATGCAATTTCGACTAAATCATTATTTTTTTCGCTTATTTCTAAGGCTTTTTTAAGTAAACTCAATGCTTGTTTTCCAGTATAGTAATTTGAACAATTTTTCAATAATGTTGCAAGTGCTTGGGAATTCTCCGGGTACTTATCAAGATGTTTAGATATAGAATAAAAAATTTCTTTTGCCTCATCTTTTCGTCCGACCACTTCTACTAATATAAGTTGAAGCATATGCTTTACCAAAATTTCTTCTTCACTCTGTGGCAAAATATACTTTTGCGATAATATAAGTTCCTTCTCCGCACTTTCTTTATCCATCATCATATTGAATATTTTCCCAGATAAGTAGTAGTATTGAAAATAGTTTTTATCTGAATTCAATTTTTTGTGTGTATAATTAAGAATATTTCTTGCTTTGTCGTATTTACCACAATTATAAAAACATTCCGCTAAAAATAATAAATCAGACGTCTCAAAACACGTCAGGCTTCTTTCTAACCGACTTATTATGATACTTATATTTTTATAATCTTTTTGTTCAACTAAGATTTTTAAACAATCTAAATTTATTTGTTGCCATGATTGTATATCTGCTTTATAAGAATACAAGGCATTGTTAAGATCAAAAAAAGATTGAGAATACATGTCAACCACTTGTTTTTTATTAGAATTTATATATTCATACAATTTACTATAGAGTATAGCTTCTGGTATTGCAGCATACTTCGGTAGAAAAGATAAATACACCAAATCATGTTTTACTCTTACCCTATTCTCACATAATTCAAGAATATTAAGTGAGAATAAATTGTATATACTTGCCATTATTTGTGACTTCAATTCACTTGGCAAATATAATACTTCACCAGCAATATATTGGGATATTTCATTTAAAAGTGAGAGAGGCATAGAATCATTCCAACATATAATTATATTGAATACTAATTTTTCAAGAAGATTTAAAGCTTCTAAATCTGTGCTATCTACGCCTTTGCACAATACATCTTTAAACTTGCCTGGTATTAGACGTGCTTGACTGCTATCTTTATAGTATTCTATACCATCAGCAAGATACATATTTCTCAAAAAATTCTTTAGTTTCTCTGGTATGCCATTACACGCTTCATAAAGCTGATCCATTTCTGTAGTAGTAATTCCATCAAGAGTATAAATATTTAATAAAATATCTAAGAAAAAATCTTTATTATCAAATGGTTCAATTGAAATAGAAATTAAAGAATTCTTTTCAAGAAGAAATTTGATTATTTCCGAATCAGATGATATTGTGTGATCCGTTGTTATAAAAATAAACTTTATATTTTCTTTTCCCCAAAGATTTTGAGTAATTTCCTGTATTCTTTCTAATGATTTTGTATCACATTGCTGAAAATTATCAAAAACAAAAATATATTTTTCCTTTTTTGAGATATATTGAATATATTGGCCAAGTACATTTGCAGTCGAAAAAAAATCATCCTTTGCATCTATAAAAATGCTTTCACCAATTTCTAAAATCCCCATCAAAATCTTTGTTTTAATGTTGATATCAGAAATCGTATTATTAGAAATATTCTTAATTTTTTTATAATTTTTAAATATAAAACCAGCTAATGAAGTGTTCTGTTTTTCTAGTTCTCTTATAAACAAAGAAAAGTAACTTGTTATTTGTTTTTTAATAGGATTAACATGAATAAATTTATATGGGAAGCAACTCATAAAATACTTTATTAATTCAGTTTTTCCAACTCCACTTTCTCCATGAATCCATAAGATATTTTCGGTATTAGAATCTAAAAGAAAATTCCTTACAATTTTTCGTTCTATCTCACGATCCACAAACTTAAACACAAATAAATCTTTATTATTCATAAATTATACCTAGTTTCTTTTGTTTGTTGTCATTTCTCCGCATATACATCAGAATATTATTTAATCTGACAGGCAGTGTCTGATTGTCCTGTCTATTTTTGAAAGATAATACATGATTATCCACCTATTTGTAGCAACTACCATTCTCTCTTTAAACTATATTTGCCTACTAAATCATCAACTTACATAAGAAAATTTTTATGTAAATTAGATTTTCATAATTTTTTAATATGCAAATAAAAGCTCACAATACACTAACATAATAACTCTCTTTACCTGCATATATTAACTAGTCTCAAATGGGATTACTGTCGGAGAATTCCAACATATCTGAATTATGTGATATTTGTACTAGCTATCGCTTATAACTCATACTCCCATTCATCAAATTACTTTTTCTGTTAATAGATTACTCTCTTTGTCATTTCTTGTCAATTATTTTGTTGGAAATCTTTCTCAAAGGACTGCATTTCCCGGAACATTTCCTTATCGACATAGCAGCCGGCTTTCTCATGATCCGTCAGATTGATGGCACAATCAAACTGTTCAATGATTCCTTCTATCGGCTGTACCATTCCTTTCCAGCCATCTCCCATAGCATCCTGCAGCCGCTTCCAGTCCGTATACATTCTGACCGCTGCATTGTTGTGCTTTCCTTCTATGGTCGGAAGTGAAATCTGCATATCCTTTTTCAGTACCGTCTTGCCATTTTCATCCGGCTCCGGAAAATCTTCTGACGTTTTGGTTGGAATAATAAATCGGGCTTTTATCATTTCTATGGATAGAAATCTAAAATATAATTTGTAAATAAGTTTCTGCTCGTCTGTTGCCGGGTGTCCAAGCTGGGCAATCAGAAGCATCCATCTTACCAGGTCAGGATTAGTAACCGGAACGCTAATTTCCGGTATATTGCTGTAGTCCGGCTCTGGAACAAATTCCGGTGCTGCTATTGCCGTATCTTCATTTACCACTTTGACTCCACAGGCACCGTTCATATAAAAACAGTATCCAAGGAAATTGTAAATTGCCTTATGGGAATCATCGTTTTTAATCTCTCTGATTTCATACCGTTCTTCCGGAAATCTGACTTTAAATATATCCTTATATGCCTTAGTCAGAATCCAGATATCAGGCGGTGTGCACATATATGTGCCATCCTGCCGGTCTACCGTCTGGGAAAAAAGTGCCGGCTCTCCTGTGATTTTACTGTATACGCAATAAATAGCAGGTGCTTCCAATACCTTTTGAACAAGGGATTTTGCAATTACACCAATCCGCTTTCGGACTTCTTCTTTCTCAGCATCATCCTTTGCCGGAATTACTTTCGTTTTATACCACGCATACAAACGCCAGATTTCTGAGCAATCTGTAATGCTTAACTCATCAATTTCTTTCTGTGAAAGTACCAGTTGTTTTGATGATACGTAAGTATCTCCCAAACCGGAAATATAGGCATCATGTACTTCTGCAACTGTTGTGGCTCTTGAATATACCATTGTTCCGCATTTTATCGGATAAGTTCCAGCCTGCTCCAGTTTCAATCCTACCCGGCAGTTTTCTGCTTCACGCACAGCTTTTC
>OGOM01000375.1_pt1 | contig 45420 bp, 37 predicted proteins | sample 1552681 | NCBI WGS metagenome assembly OGOM01 (sample SAMEA2580188, study PRJEB22360) | human gut metagenome | biome: human gut; feature: human-associated habitat; material: faeces | place: Denmark | collected 2008/2010 | reverse complement strand
AAGTGCTGCGTCAGATGCAGCACTTCTTTTTTTTGGAAGATTTTATTTAAGGAAATGTGCTTATATCAATCTTATATCAATACGTTCTAACTTTTACGTAGTAAAGGGTTGAAAAGTATAAAAAAGTGCGTTATTATAATAACAATATTCGCAACGAAAGGACTCTGCTCAAGTTTCGTGTGATGCAGAGAGAGGAAATGAAGAAATGGAATACAAGATCGCATTGATTCCGGGAGATGGAATTGGACCGGAAATCGTCAGTGAAGCAAAGAAAGTTCTTGATAAGGTATGTGAGAAATATCACCACACCTTCACATATTCAGAGGTACTCCTCGGTGGAGCATCTATTGATGTTCATGGCGTGCCGCTTACAGAGGAGGCAATTGCCACTGCAAAAGCTTCAGATGCAGTTCTGATGGGTTCCATCGGAGGTGACGCAAAGACATCTCCATGGTACAAACTGGAACCATCCAAACGTCCGGAGGCAGGACTTCTTGCGATTCGTAAGGCATTAAATCTCTTTGCAAACCTTCGTCCGGCATATCTTTATAAGGAACTGGAAGAAGCATGCCCGATCAAGAAAGAAGTGATCGGAGAGAACGGATTTGACATGATCATTGTTCGTGAACTGACTGGTGGCCTTTACTTTGGAGAAAGAAAAACAATCGAAGAAAACGGAGTAAAGAAAGCAATCGATACACTTTCCTATAATGAAAATGAAATTCGCCGTATTGCAATCAAAGCTTTTGACATTGCAATGAAGAGAAGAAAAAAAGTCACAAGTGTAGACAAAGCAAACGTTCTGGATTCTTCCAGACTCTGGAGAAAAGTTGTAGAAGAAGTTGCAAAGGACTATCCGGAAGTCACACTGGAGCATATGCTGGTTGATAACTGTGCAATGCAGCTGGTGCATGATCCGGCACAGTTTGATGTTATCCTGACAGAGAATATGTTCGGTGATATTTTGTCTGATGAAGCAAGTATGGTAACAGGTTCTATCGGAATGCTTTCTTCTGCAAGTCTTAACGAGACGAAATTCGGTCTGTATGAGCCAAGTCATGGATCTGCACCGGATATCGCAGGACAGAATAAAGCAAACCCGATCGCAACAATCCTTTCAGCAGCAATGCTGCTTCGTTATTCTCTGAATCTTGATGAAGAAGCAGATGCAGTAGAAGCAGCCGTACAGAAGGTACTGACAGACGGATACCGCACCGGTGATATTATGTCTGAAGGCTGCAAAAAAGTCGGAACAAAAGAAATGGGGAATCTGATCGCAGCAGCAGTATAATTGCTTTGTACAGAACAATCCGTAAGTATCGTACAGATTAAGTAAAGAGGAGATAAGAAAATGAGAAGTGACGCAGTAAAAACAGGCTCACAACAGGCACCTCATCGTTCCCTGTTTAATGCCCTTGGATTAACAAAAGAAGAAATGGAACGTCCGTTAGTCGGAATCGTAAGTTCTTATAATGAGATCGTACCTGGACATATGAATCTGGACAAGATCGTAGCAGCTGTAAAACAGGGTGTTGCAATGGCTGGTGGTACACCAATCGTATTCCCGGCAATCGCTGTTTGTGACGGTATTGCAATGGGACATGTCGGAATGAAATATTCTTTAGTAACAAGAGATTTAATTGCAGATTCAACAGAGTGTATGGCAATTGCACATCAGTTTGACGGACTTGTAATGGTTCCTAACTGTGATAAGAATGTTCCCGGACTTTTAATGGCAGCAGCGAGACTTAATCTTCCAACTGTATTCGTATCAGGCGGACCAATGCTTGCAGGTCATGTTAAGGGGAAGAAGAGAAGCCTTTCTTCAATGTTTGAGGCTGTTGGTTCATATGCAGCAGGAACAATGACAGAGGAAGATGTACTTGAGTTTGAGGAAAAGGTATGCCCAACATGTGGTTCATGTTCAGGCATGTACACAGCCAATTCAATGAACTGCCTTACAGAGGCACTTGGTATGGGACTTCGAGGCAATGGTACAATTCCAGCCGTATATTCAGAGAGAATCAAGCTTGCAAAGCACGCAGGCATGGCTGTTATGGATATGGTTAATAAGGGAATCACAGCAAGAGATATCATCACTAAGGATTCTATTATGAATGCCCTTACAGTAGATATGGCACTTGGATGTTCTACTAATTCAATGCTTCACCTTCCAGCTATTGCACATGAGATAGGATTTGATTTTGATATCAAATTCGCTAACCCAATAAGCGAAAAGACTCCTAATCTCTGCCATCTTGCACCAGCAGGTCCAACATACATGGAAGACCTTAATGAAGCAGGCGGTGTATATGCAGTTATGAAAGAGCTTGCAGATATCGGACTTCTTAATACAGACTGCATGACAGTTTCAGGAAAGACAATCGGAGAGTGTATAGCAACAGCATACAACCGTAATCCTGAAGTCATAAGAACAGTTGATAATGCATACAGTAAGACAGGTGGTCTTGCAGTTCTTTCAGGAAATCTTGCACCAGACGGATCAGTAGTCAAGCGTTCAGCAGTTGTTCCAGAGATGCTTGTACATGAAGGCCCGGCAAGAGTATTTGATTCAGAAGAAGATGCAATTGCTGCTATTAAGGGTGGTAAGATAGTTGAAGGTGATGTAGTTGTTATCCGTTACGAAGGTCCTAAGGGTGGTCCTGGTATGAGAGAAATGCTTAATCCTACATCAGCCATTGCAGGTATGGGACTTGGCTCATCGGTTGCTCTTATTACAGATGGACGATTCTCAGGTGCAAGCCGTGGAGCTTCTATTGGTCATGTATCACCAGAGGCTGCTGTTGGCGGACCTATTGCTTTAGTTGAAGAAGGAGATATCATCAGCATTGATATTCCGGGACTAAAACTTGAACTTAAGGTTTCAGATGAAGAGCTTGCTGCAAGAAAGGCTAAGTGGCAGCCAAGAGAACCTAAGGTAACAACAGGATACTTAAAGAGATACGCTTCACTCGTTACATCAGGAAACAGAGGAGCTATTCTTAAAAGTTCAGCAGAAGAGTAATATTTAATATAATTATAAAAAGACATTAAAGAGAAATCAGGAGAAGATAAATGAAGTTAAATGGTTCAGAGATAATTGTTGAATGCTTGAAAGAACAGGGCGTTGATACAATATTTGGATACCCTGGTGGAGCTATTCTTAATGTATATGATGCTCTTTATAAGCATTCAGATGAGATAACTCATATTCTTACATCACATGAGCAGGGTGCATCGCACGCTGCTGATGGATATGCAAGAGCAACAGGTAAGGTTGGTGTATGTTTTGCAACATCAGGTCCTGGAGCGACTAACCTTGTAACAGGTATTGCAACTGCATATATGGATTCAGTTCCTATGGTTGCAATTACATGTAATGTAACAGTTCCTCTTCTTGGAAGAGACAGCTTTCAGGAGATTGATATAGCGGGTGTTACAATGCCAATTACAAAGCACAGCTATATTGTTAAGAATGTAAAGGACCTTGCCAAGACATTAAGAAATGCTTTCAGAATTGCCAAGGAAGGAAGACCGGGTCCGGTATTAGTTGATGTTACTAAGGATGTAACAGCAGCAGAGTGTGAGTACACACCAAGAGTTCCAAAGCCTGTAGAGAGAATTACAGCAAGCATTAAGGAAGAAGATATTGACAAGGCAGTAACACTTATTAAGAAAGCTAAGAAGCCATATGTATTCGTTGGTGGAGGAGCTGTTATATCAGAGGCATCTGATGAACTTAAGAAGTTTGTTGAGAAGGTTGATGCACCGGTATGTGACTCACTTATGGGTAAGGGTGCATTTGACGGATCTAATGAAAGATACACAGGAATGCTTGGTATGCATGGTACTAAGACATCTAACTACGGAGTTTCAGAGTGTGATCTTCTTATCGTAGTTGGTGCAAGATTCTCAGACCGTGTTACTGGAAATGCTAAGAAATTCGCTAAGAATGCAAAGATTCTGCAGTTTGATGTTGATGCAGCTGAGATTAACAAGAATGTCAGGACAGATGCACATGTACTCGGAGATGCTAAAGAGATTCTTAAGAGAATCAATGATAAGTTAGATAATCAGGATCACTCAGACTGGATGGAACATATCAAGTCTTATAAGCTTGATTATCCTATGAGATATAACAGAGATATTCTTAACGGACCTCTTATCATGGAGAAGATATACGAGATTACAAATGGTGATGCAATTATTACAACAGATGTTGGACAGCATCAGATGTGGGCTGCACAGCATTATAAGTTCAAAGAGCCAAGAACACTTCTTACATCAGGCGGACTTGGAACTATGGGATATGGTCTTGGTGCATGTATAGGTGCCAAGGTTGGACGTAAGGATAAGACAGTTGTTAATATTGCAGGTGATGGCTGCTTCCGTATGAATATGAATGAAGTTGCAACAGCAACCAGATATAACATTCCTATTATTGAAGTTATATTTAATAACCATGTACTTGGTATGGTTAGACAGTGGCAGGATCTTTTCTATGGCAAGAGATATTCAGCTACAGTTCTTGATGATCAGGTGGATTTTGTTAAGGTTTCAGAAGGACTGGGAGCCAAGGCTTACAGTGTTGATACAATAGAGGAGTTTGAGAAAGCATTTAAAGAAGCAATCGAACTCAATATTCCATGTGTTATTGACTGTCATATTGACAGAGAAGACAAGGTATTCCCTATGGTTTCACCGGGGGCTGCAATCTCAGAGGCATTCGACAGAGAAGACCTTAATAACAAGAAATAATTCACATATTGACTTTAATGTGATAAAGGACTAAAATAGTTCTTAATATTTTATATTTTAGGAGGAAGAAAAGGTGAGTAGAGTTTATAACTTTAGCGCTGGTCCAGCTGTTTTACCAGAGGAAGTACTCAAAGAAGCAGCAGATGAAATGTTAGATTACCAGGGAAGCGGTCAGTCGGTAATGGAAATGAGCCACAGATCCAAGGTTTATGACAACATCATCAAAGAGGCAGAGAAGGATTTAAGAGACCTTCTTAACATCCCAGATAACTATAAGGTGTTATTTTTACAGGGTGGTGCATCGCAGTTCTTCGCTGAAGTGCCTATGAACCTTATGAAGAATAAGAAAGCAGGTTATATCCTTACAGGACAGTGGGCTAAGAAAGCATTTGCAGAAGCTAAGATATATGGAGAGGCTGTTGAGCTTGCTTCATCAGCAGACAAGACATTTTCATATATTCCAGACTGCTCAGATCTTGATATTCCAGAGGATCTTGACTATGTATATATCTGTGAGAACAACACAATTTACGGAACAAAGTATAAGACATTACCTAACACTAAGGGTCATATTCTTGTATCAGATGTTTCATCATGCTTCTTATCAGAACCTATGGATGTAACTAAGTACGGCGTTGTATACGGCGGTGTCCAGAAGAACATCGGACCAGCAGGCGTTGTAATTGCTATTATCAGAGAAGACCTTATAACAGATGATGTTCTTCCAGGAACTCCTACAATGCTTAAGTGGAAGACACAGGCAGATGCAGATTCTCTTTATAATACACCACCATGCTACAATATCTATATCTGTGGCAAGGTGTTCAAGTGGATTAAGAAGATGGGTGGACTTTCAGCAATGAAGGAACACAATGAGAAGAAGGCTAAGATTCTTTATGATTTCCTTGATGAGAGCAAGTTATTCATGGGAACAGTTGTTAAGGAAGACCGTTCACTTATGAATGTACCTTTTGTATGCAACATTGAAGATAAGGAAGCTAAGGATGCTATGGAAGCTAAGTTCATTAAGGAAGCTGCAGCTGCAGGATTTGTTAACCTTAAGGGACACAGAACAGTTGGCGGTATGAGAGCATCTATCTACAATGCTATGCCAATCGAAGGTGTAGAGAAGCTTGTTGAATTCATGAAGAAGTTCGAGAAGGAGAATGCATAATGATTAATGTTAATTGTCTTAATAATATAGCGGCATGTGGTTTGAAGCTTTTTTCTGATGAGTATAATACAGAAAGCTCATTTGAAGATGCACAGGCTGTACTTGTAAGAAGTGCCAAGATGCATGATATGGAGCTTAGTGATAATCTTCTTGCAATTGCAAGAGCAGGAGCTGGCGTTAATAATATTCCTCTTGACAAATGTGCAGAGGAAGGTATTGTTGTATTCAACACACCAGGAGCTAATGCTAACGCAGTTAAGGAACAGGTTATTGCAGCTATGCTTTTAGCATCAAGAGATTTAATCGGTGGTAACAAGTGGGTTGCAGATAATGCAGAAGACCCTGATATTGCCAAGGCAACTGAGAAGGCTAAGAAAGCATTTGCAGGACAGGAAATCAAGGGCAAGAAGCTTGGTGTTATCGGTCTTGGAGCAATTGGACAGTTAGTTGCCAATGCAGCTATAGCACTTGGAATGGAAGTATACGGATATGACCCATATGTTTCAGTTAAGGCTGCATGGAATCTTTCAAGTGAAGTTAAGTACATATCTGATATTAAGGATATCTATAAGGAATGTAACTATATTACAGTTCATGTTCCTGCACTTGACAGCACTAAGGGAATGATTAATAAGGAAGCATTTGACCTTATGCAGGATGGAACAGTAATTATCAACTGTGCAAGAGATGTACTTGTTGATGAAGCTGCTATCGGTGAGGCACTTAAGTCTGGAAGAGTTAAGACTTATGTTTCAGATTTCCCTAACCCAACAACAGCTAAGATGGAAGGAGCAATTGTTCTTCCTCATCTTGGAGCTTCAACAGCAGAAGCTGAAGATAACTGTGCTATTATGGCAGTTAATGAGCTTAGAAACTTTATCGAGAACGGTAATATTGTCAATTCAGTTAATTATCCTAACTGTGATTGCGGAGTATGTGCAACTAAAGGAAGAATTACTGTATGCCACAAGAATGTTCCAACGGTTATCAGTAAGATAACAACAGTTCTTGGTGCTGCAGGCATCAATATATCATCTATGGCTAACCAGTCAAGAGGTGATTATGCATATTCTCTCTTAGATATTGAAGCATCTGCACCAGAGGCAGTAGTTGAAGAGCTTTCAGCAATTGAAGGTGTTATCAAGGTAAGAGTTATTAAGTAATCATATGTAATGAGAATAATATCAAAGACCAGTCATTTGTTGTAACATTTGGCTGGTCTTTCTTGTATTAAGGTCGTCTGAATGTTAAAATATATCTAATATATGAAAGTATAGTACTTAAGTTAAATAGTGCGGATGGAGGTTAGTATGGCAGTAATAAGACCATTTGAATGTGTCAGACCGGCTGAGAAAGTGGCAGACAGAGTAGCAGCTCTTCCTTATGATGTGTATGATTCAAAGGAAGCAAGAGCAGAGGTGGAAAGAGAACCATTATCATTTCTTAAGATTGACAGGGCAGAGACCCAGTTTGATGAATCAGTTGATATGTATAGTGAGCAGGTATATAAGAAAGCCCATGATATGCTTATGGAAGCTATAGATGATGGAACATTTATAACAGATAAGGACAAGGCATATTATGTGTATGAGCTTACAATGGATGGAAGGACACAGACAGGAATTGTAGCATGTGCTTCTATTGATGATTATCTTAATAATGTTATTAAGAAGCATGAGAACACAAGAGCTGATAAGGAATTAGACAGAATTAACCATGTTGATACATGCAGTGCCCAGACTGGTCCTATATTCCTTGCATACAGAGCTAATGCAGTAATAAGTGCAGAGGTTGCCAAAGCTAAGCAGGAAAAGCCTGTATACAGTTTTACAGCGGTTGATGGAATAAGACATCAGGTCTGGAAAATAAGCAGTAAAGAATCTGTAGAGGCTATAGAGAACGCATTTGCAGGAATCAACCAGATATATATTGCGGATGGACACCACAGGGCAGCTTCTGCTGTAAAGGTAGGTTTACGCAGAAGAGAAGCTAATCCGGGATATACAGGCAATGAAGAGTTCAATTATTTCCTGTCAGTATTATTCCCAGACGAAGAACTTATGATAATGCCATATAACAGAGTTGTAAAGGACCTGAATGGTTTAAGTGAAGAAGAGTTCATGGCAAAGATTAAAGATAAATTCACTGTAAGCGAGAGTAGCACACAGGTTGCACCTTCTAAGAAAGGTGAATTCGGAATGTATCTTGGCAGGAAATGGTACATACTCACAGCCAAAGAAGAAATCTTAAGCAGCGACCCGGTAGACGGCTTGGATGTAGCAGTACTCCAGAACAACGTCTTAGAGCCACTCTTAGGAATCCACGATCCTAAGACAGATAAGAGAATAGACTTCGTAGGAGGAATCCGCGGTTTAGGCGAGCTTGAGAGAAGATGCTCAGAAGATTGTGTTTTGGCATTCTCGATGTATGCAACATCTATAAGTGAGTTGTTCGCAGTAGCAGACGCAGGACTATTAATGCCTCCTAAATCAACATGGTTTGAGCCTAAACTTAGAAGCGGACTTTTCATACATAGATTTTAAGTGGATTTTATGTATTTTCGGTGTAGATGTGCTGAAGGGTGATGTGTGTATATTTTCGTGCATGGTCTCATGATTCCTGCGCTTAGTGGGAGTAAATGCCGTTATCTGCAAAGTTTTTTACTGTGAACGAAAGCAAACGCGCTTCGCTTGAACGAGCTTTCATTCACAGCGCTTATGCATCTAACGGCATTAACTCCCACACAGCTCGTCATAAATCGACCACACACGAAAATATACGCACATCACCACCACTACACTACAGACATAATATACAGAATAATTCAGTTAGGAGGAGAAAATAATGTTACACGAAACATTTACTATAGAATTACCATATGAGGAGCTAGGGATAAAGCAGCAGGGCAGTGCCACAATAACAACTTATATCAAGGATGTGTTCCCTAAGGATCAGGATCCGTTTAAGAGACCTCTTATTGTTATCTGTCCGGGTGGCGGATATAATCATCATTCTCCAAGAGAAGGAGAAGCTATAGCTATTAAGATGCTTGATATGGGGTATAATGCTGTTGTATTAAGATACAGTCTTGCACCTGTTACGTATCCTGCACAGCTTTTTGAGGCAGCCTATACAATGAAGTATGTAAGAGATAATGCAGCAGAATGGGATGTTGATCCTGACAAAATCATTATCGCAGGGTTTTCAGCAGGAGGTCATGTTGCCGGACTTCTTGGAACGGGATGGAATTCAAAAAGACTTGATTATCTTCTGGAAAATGTACTTCACTGCAGTCATGAGTATGTTAAGCCAGATGGCATGCTGTTAGGTTATCCTGTAATTACATCAGGAATTGATGCACACAGGGCATCATTTGAGAGAAGTCTTGGGGAAAAATATGATGAGTTTATAGATGAAGTGTCTATAGAAAAGAGAGTGGATAAGGACACACCACCTGCATTCATATGGCATACATGTGAAGATAAGACAGTTCCGCTTGAAAATTCATTACTTATGGTAGAGGCGTTAAGAAAACAGGAGATTCCGTTTGATTATCATGTATATGCTAAAGGTACTCATGGTCTTGGACTTGGCACACGAGAGACTGCGACTAAGAATATGGGACATTATGAACCACAGGTGTCATCATGGACGGAATGCTTTAAACAGTGGATGGGGGTAATGTATGAATAAAAACTTATACGGTCTGATGAACTGGCCGGAGATAGAGGGGATTGTATATGCAGAGTGTGACAAGCCAAAGGAGTTGCTTGGGGCACATGTTACCGGTAAGGGACTGCTTATACAGATAATGCGTCCTGATGCAGTGGCAGTTAAGCTGCATATAGATGGCAGAAAAACTGCTGTTAATATGGAAAAGGTTGATGAAGCGGGATTTTTTGCAGCACTTGTTTCATCTAAGAAAAAGCTTTCATACACTTATTCAGTGGAGAAGGTTAATGGAGAGGTCACAGAATATACGGACCCATATGCATTTGCAAATGTTACGAAACCGGAAGATTACAAAGCATTTCTTGCAGGAGAAGAGAAAAATGCAGCACATATATTCGGCGCTCATGAAAGAACTGTCAATGGCGTGAAGGGAGTGCTTTTTAATGTATGGGCACCTAAGGCACTCAGCGTAAGTGTCGTAGGAGAGTTTAACAAATACGACGGCAGAGTCCACTTAATGGAAAGAATTGAGGATACAGGAGTATTTGAACTGTTTATTCCGGGACTGGCAGCCGGATGCGGATATATGTATGAAATTAAGAGACAGGGTAAGGGGACTACAAGAAAGTTAGACCCTGTATCAAGACAGATATCATCAGTTCCAATTATTGCATCAGTGGTAAGTGATGAGAACATGCCTGATTCATATGCATGGAACGATGGGCTATGGATGATAAAGCGGAAGAAAGAAGCAGGAAAGAAGAAGCCCGTAACAGTATATGAGGTATCACTTACTGACTGGCTGAAAGAAAAAAGTGCAGATGAGCTCGTGGATTTTGTAAAGCAGGAGGGATATACACATGTATGTTTTCTTCCGGTTGCAGAGTATCTTAATGAGGAGATGAATGGATATTCGACATTGGGATATTTTGCGGTGACACACCGAATAGGCGGCAGTGATGCATTTAAAAAGCTGGTTGATGACTGTCATAACGCTGGAATTGGCGTAATAATTGACTGGAATGGTGCTTACTTTGGTACAGAAGCTAAGGGACTGTATGATTTTGACGGGGCAGATGCTTACGGATATCTTAAGCCATCACTAGAGAAGCATCCTGAGTGGGATGTTGTCACATTTGACTATAAGAAAGGTGCTGTAAGAAGTTTTCTTTTATCAAGCGTATTAATGTGGCTTAATGATTACCATATTGACGGTATCAGAATTGATGGTGTTGCTTCAATGCTTTACCTTGATTACGGTAAACAGCCGGGTACTTGGACACCTAACATGTATGGCGGCAATGAGAATCTTGACGCAATCGAATTTCTTAAGACTATGAACAAATATATTGCTAAACGTGGCGATGGCTGTTTTACAATAGCAGAAGAATCAAGCGGCTGGTTTGGAGTTACTGCGGCAGATAATGATGACCCTCTTATGTTTACTTATAAGCAGAATAACTGCTGGACTAAGGATTTTCTTGAATTCATGGGAACTGACCCGCTGTTCAGAAAAGGTGAGTATGACAAGCTGACATATGGAATGCTCTATAATTACGGAGAGGATTTCATGCTCTCGCTCAATCATGATGATTTCAGGGAGAAAGCATTTGTGGATATGGTGTCAGGCAGTGATGAGAAGGCACATTTGTCAGATATCAAGGCTGCACTTGGATTCATGTATGCACATCCGGGAAGCAAGATGTTTGCAGCAGGACAGGATGCAGGACTTGAGAAATTCATGTCGGAGCTTAATAAGTTCTATGCGAAAAATGCGGCTCTATATGAGCTTGACAATGACCCTGATGGATTTATGTGGCTTGAGAATTCTAATCCGGAAGAGACTGTTATTGCAATGCAGAGAGCTGACAGCAAGGGTAATAAGCTTGTGATTGCTGTGAATTTTACTCCTGTTAGGAGGGAAAATTACAGACTTCACGTTGATGTGCGTGGAAAGTATAAGGAAGTATTTAACAGTGAGTGGAAGAAGTTCGGTGGAGACGAGAAGGTTAATGGACAGATTATCAAATCAGATAATGATGGTGATGATATGGAATATATTGATATTACACTTCCTGGACTTTCATTTGTTATATATAACAGTGAATCGTATACACAGCTTGAACTCGAGGAAATCGCTGTATTAAAGAGGGCTGCAATTGCAAAGAAGGAAGCTATGAGAAAGGCAGCAGAGGCTGAAATGCTTGAACTTGCTGCAGCAGAGGAAGCAAAGCGGGCGGTTGAAGCAAGAAAACAGGCAGAGAAAGCCTGCATGGAAGCACTTCAGGCTAAGGAAGAAGCTGTAAGAAAAGCAGAAGAAGCAGCGCGTGCAAGTGAAGAGATTGATATAGAGACTAAGAAGAAGTTAGAACAGCTTAAAAAGAAGATGAAATAATACAAAGGGGGATCAGCTATGGGATTCATAGGACTTGTGGCAGATGCAGCCACAACAATCCAGCAGGAAACAGATGAGATAACCAGATTCTTTTCTATTGCACATGTTAAGCAGCTTCTCAATGATTTAGGAAACTGGTCCGTTTCACTTATTGGTAAAATTGTTATTGCTGTCTTAATATGGTTTATTGGCAAGAAGATAATCAGGGTGCTTGATAAGCTTGTAAAGAAGATGCTGGACAGAAGCACGCTAGATAAAGGCGTTGTTAATTTTGTGGTATCAGTGCTTAAGTTTGTAATGTATGCAATACTTATCATGATAGTTGTGGATAAGCTGGGATTTCAGACGACATCACTGCTCACACTTTTTGGCTCTGCAGCACTTGCGATTGGTATGTCCCTGCAGGGAAGCCTCTCAAACTTTGCAGGAGGAATTCTTATTCTTATATTCAAGCCTTTTAAGGTTGGCGATTATATTATAGTCGGAACTAATGAAGGAACTGTAAAGTCTATAGAGATTCTTTACACAAGGCTTGTTACTATTGATAATAAAGTAGTAATGCTCCCGAACGGTTCACTTTCTAATTCAAGCATTGTTAACGTAGGCGCAGAGAATACAAGAAGAATTGATATCCAGATAGGAATTGGCTATTCATCAGATATTCCTAAAGCCAAGAAGCTTCTTGAACAGGTTATTAATAGTGAGAAGGGGATACTCAAGGACAAGGATATTCTGGTTGTTGTCAAGAGCCTTGATGAAAGCTGTGTAACACTTGAGACAAGAGCCTGGGCTAATACAGCAGACTACTGGAATGTAAGATTTAACCTGCTTGAAAGATATAAGAATATATTTGATGAGAATGGAATTGAGATTCCGTTCAACCAGCTTGATGTACATATGAAGTAGTTTTTTTAAGGATGCCGCGAATGTGGCATCCTTTTTTGACTTCGGCTGCATATTGGACTGCAGTAATTGCTTGGTAATCTGCTAAAACCTACTAGATATTAAGAAAACTGGAATTTAGTAGGCTTATTTTTAGAACTTTTAACATGAGAAATTGTCAAAGACCCATTAAAACATTTCATACCAGTGATTTAGTGGGTGTTTTTGACGTTAGAAGAAAGAAAAACAAATGATTAGATATAACTAACCGGTGCTAGAAACCTACTAAATTATAAAGTTATAAGCCATTAGTAGGTCTTAGATGATATATGGATGTTATCAGATGCTTTTGTAAACCTACTATTCTGCAACAAAGTAATGTTTGTGTGGGTTTTTCACAAAACTACACTGATTTTACTTATTTTTTACATAGTTTGGTCACATTTTCCAATTAATATCTTACCTGTAAGAACGAAAGAGACAGAAAGGAGAGCTTGGTATGGCAATCGAAGTTTTCAACCGTTATGAGAAGAAATACATTATAGATGAAGATACTTTTCATAAATTGACTTACCAGATAGCTGATTATATGAATCCGGATGCGTATAACAGAAATGGTGAGGCGTACAGAATCAGCAACATATATTATGATACTGAGAATGATCAGCTTATAAGAGCTTCTATTGAGAAACCGGTATACAAAGAAAAGTTAAGACTGAGAGCTTATGGGATGCCAGAGCTTACAGATAATGTCTTTGTAGAGATTAAGAAGAAGTACAATGGTATTGTCAATAAAAGAAGAACTTCAATGACGCTTCAGGAGGCATATGATTTTCTTGATGACGACATATGTCCAGATAACCATGAAGGAAGAATAAACAGGCAGGTGCTTAAGGAGATAGATTACTTCAAGAATTTCTACCATTTGCAGCCTAAAGTTTATCTTTCATATGACAGATTCGCGTACTTTGAGAAAGATGATGGCGATTTCAGGATTACATTTGATAAAAATATTACGACCAGAAGGGAAGATGTAAGACTCGAGCATGGAAGCTATGGAAAGAAGCTTTTGCCGGATGGTAAGTATTTAATGGAAGTTAAGATAAGTGGCGCTGTTCCGCTGTGGTTTACTAAGATAATATCAGGACTTAATGTTTACCCGGTATCGTTTTCTAAGTATGGTACTGAATATAAGCAGTATGTCCTTACGAATTACACAAGCTTAATGTATAAAGGAGAAAATATATGTTTGAATCAATCTTTACATCAACATCAGAGAATACAATCAGCATTAGCCAGTCAATGTTAGGAATATTAGTAGCAGTTGTTATTGGTTTAGTGATTGCTTTTGTGTACACACTTGTATCAAAGAAGGATGGATATAATAAAAGCTTTATAATAGGTCTTGCTCTTTTACCAGCGATAGTGGCATCAGTTATTCTTCTTGTAGGAAGTAATGTTGCAAGGGCGTTTTCAATGGCGGGAGCTTTTGCTTTAGTAAGATTCCGTTCAGCACCGGGAAGTGCTAAAGATATATCAGTAGTGTTTTTTGCAATGGCAACAGGTCTTGCATGCGGACTTGGTTTTGTGACATTTGCAGGGTGCTTCGCAGTAATAATTCTTCTTGTATTTGTAGTGTTATCGGTAACAGGATTTGGAACAAGAGATGCACATAGAAAACAGTTAAGAATCACAATTCCAGAGAATCTTAACTATATGGCAGTATTTGATGATATATTTGATAAGTATCTTAGTGAAAATGTACTTAGAAAAGTAAAGACAACTAATATGGGTACAATGTTTGAACTTACCTATGAATGCAGGATAAAAGAAAAGACGAGAGCGAGCAGAAGCAGTTCATAGATGAGTTAAGAGTTAGAAACGGTAATCTTAATATTACAATGGGGATGATGCCGGATTCGGATGGCGGATACCTTAATTAATGCATTAATCATATTATATAATAACAGAACTGCCCGGACAAATTCATGCCGTCCGGGCAGTTTTACATTTTTTTTACAATCTTTTTTATGTCAGGCACTTGTATAATTCGCATATTTATTATATTATAAACAATATACGAAAGGGCGTGGTAGATATGGTAGATAACAACACTCAATTTTTTAAAACTCAGCCAGAGAAGACAATTTCAGTAGAAGGAATACTTGAGCAGGTATATCTTGCACTTAAAGAGAAGGGGTACAATCCGGTTAACCAGATAGTTGGTTATATTATGTCTGGTGACCCAACATATATTACAAGCCATAACAATGCAAGAAGCCTTATTATGAAGGCTGAAAGAGACGAACTTGTTGAAGAGGTTGTAAGATATTTCATTGAAGGTAAAGGCTTATAATATGAGAATTATAGGCTTAGATGTCGGAACGAAGACTGTTGGAGTTGCCTTGAGCGATCCGCTTGGGATAACTGCACAGCCTTTCGAAACGATAACAAGAAAAGAGAATAATAAGTTACGAAGAACTTATGCCAGGATAGAACAGATTATATCCGAATATGATGTAACTGAAATCGTGGTTGGCTATCCTAAGAACATGGATGATACTATTGGGGAACGGGCTAAGGCCTGTGAAGAATTTGCAGCAGCACTGGAAAGACGAACAGGATTACCTGTTACACTGTGGGATGAAAGACTTACTACAGTTGAAGCAGACGAAGTCCTTGAAGAATGCGGGATGAGGCGAGAAAACCGCAAGACAGTTATTGATCAGCTTGCGGCTGTTTTTATTTTGCGTGGATATATGGAATCTAAACAGAAGTAATATTTGGAGGATTTGTTTTTCATGGAAAAGCTTGAATTTATTGACGAGAACGGTGAGAAGACACAATTTTATGTGATTGAAGAAACTAGAATTAACGGAATTAATTACCTGCTTGTATCAGAATCAGATAATGAGGACGAGGAAGCAGAAGCTTATATTCTTAAGGATACATCTGATGCGGCAAGTGAAGAAGCTGTTTATGAGTTTGTAGAGGAAGACAGTGAACTTGAATCGGTAGGCAAGGTGTTTTCTGAATTAATGGATGATGGTGTTGAACTTAAATAAGGTGTGAGCCTTATTCATATTTTATATTTTATTTTTATTATGAGGTGTTTATGAAAAAAGCAGAGAATGCGTCTGTCAGGATTATACCATTGGGTGGTCTTGAGCAGATAGGAATGAACATTACTGCCATTGAGTATGATGACAGTATTGTTGTTGTGGATTGTGGCTTATCTTTCCCAGAGGAAGATATGCTTGGTATTGATTTAGTTATACCGGATGTTACTTATCTTAAGGAGAATCTTAATAAGGTTAAAGGATTCGTTATTACTCATGGACATGAGGATCATATTGGTGCAATTCCATATGTTTTAAAGGATGTCAATGTTCCTATATACGCTACTAAGCTTACTATGGGACTTATAGAGTCAAAGCTTAAGGAACATAATATGTTAAAGTCAGTTAAGAGAAAGGTTGTTAAGTATGGACAATCTGTAACTCTTGGAGATTTCAGGGTTGAGTTCATAAGAACTAACCATAGTATTGCAGATGCCGCAGCACTTGCTATATACTCACCGGCAGGAATTATTGTCCACACAGGAGATTTTAAGGTTGATTATACACCTGTATATGGTGATCCTATTGATCTTCAAAGACTTGGTGAACTTGGAAAGAAGGGTGTACTTGCACTTATGTGTGACAGTACTAATGCTTTAAGACCAGGCTTTACTATGTCAGAGAAGACAGTTGGTGCTACATTTGAAAAGATTTTCAATGATAACAAGAACAGCAGAATAATCATAGCTACATTTGCATCTAATGTAGACAGAGTACAGCAGATTATTAATTCAGCGGTTAAATATGGCAGAAAAGTCTGTGTTGAAGGCCGAAGCATGGTTAATATTATTGAGGTTGCAGAAGACCTTGATTATCTTAAGATTCCGGACGGAACTCTTATTGAAACGGATGAGATGAAGAATTATACACCTGAGCAGATTGTTCTTATCACAACAGGTAGTCAGGGTGAATCAATGGCTGCTCTTTCAAGAATGGCAGCTAACCTTCATAGAAAGGTATCTATCCAGCCTGGCGACTGCGTAGTATTTTCATCAACTCCTATACCTGGTAATGAGAAGTCAGTAGCCAAGGTTATTAATGAGCTTGGTATGAAGGGTGCTAAGGTTATATTTCAGGATACACATGTATCAGGACATGCATGTCAGGAAGAGATTAAGCTTATATATTCTCTTGTAAAGCCTAAGTATTCTATTCCTGTTCACGGTGAGTATAGACACCTTGTTGCACAGAGAGATGTTGTTATGTCACTTGGATATGACAAGGATCATGTTATTATTGCCAAATCAGGAGATGTGTTAGAACTTAATGATGAGCATGCACAGGTTGTAGATCATGTCCAGACAGGAGCTATTTTTGTTGATGGACTTGGCGTAGGTGATGTAGGAAATATTGTATTAAGAGACAGACAGAACCTTGCAGAGAATGGTATTATCATTGTTGTTCTTACACTTGAAAAATATACCGGACAGCTTATAGCAGGCCCGGATATTGTTACAAGAGGTTTTGTGTATGTAAGAGAGGCTGAAGAGCTTCTTGATGAGGCAAGAGCAATTGTATCTGATTCAGTTGAAAAGTGTCTTGATAAGAATATTACTGACTGGAGTAAGATTAAGAATATTATTAAAGATGACTTGAGCGAGTATCTCTGGAAGAAGATTAAGAGAAATCCTGTGATACTTCCAATCATTATGGAGGCACAGATATAATATATGTTGCCGGATATTACTGCAGACAGTTGGAGAGGTGTTTTTCATGCGTAGAATTGATGAACTTAAGAAAGAGATTATACATGAAATTCTTAACAGTGAAGAATATAGGGAATACAGAAGACTTCAGTCTGAAATAAACAGGACGCCTGACTTGAAGAGGCAGGTGGATGAATTCCGTATGAGGAATTTTGAATTACAGAATTCAGAAAATGTTCCAGACATGTTTGCAGCAATGGAGAATCTTAATAAGGAATATGCCGACATGAGGAATCAGGACATTGTAAACAGATATCTTATGACAGAGATTACATTTTGCAGATTTATGAGAGATATATATAAGGATATTGCCGAGGCAGTAGACATGGACCTTGATTTTTTAGGGTGAATCATATATAGTGTAGCTTATTAAAGAAGAGGAGAATCAGGTTTTATGAGCAATAAATCAATCAGGATGCTGGTATCGGTATCGCTGAATGTTTTAATAATTGTTTTAGGAATATATCTCGTGTTTTTTATGGGAAGCAAGGCGTATTCATTTGGTGAGAAGATATTTAATGAACAGGCAGTTGATTCAGATGATAATGCCCGTACAGTTGAGGTTACTATAACAACAGACATACAGGCTAAGAAGCTTGCTGGCATGCTTTATGATAAAGGACTTGTACATGATAAAACGATAGCATATTTTCAGATTCAGTTCTCAGATTATAAGGATAAGTTTATAGGTGGAACTTATGAGCTTAACACGGGAATGACACCTACTGAGATTATGCAAGTGCTGGCACAGTCAGACAGTGAGGAAGAATAACTTAATTGTAAGGGGAATATATGATAGTCAATGAAAGAGTAGTTGCCTATATTAATTCTCTCGATTGTGGTAATTCTGATATATGTAATACAATTGAAAAAGAAGCGATTGCGGATGAAGTCCCAATCATTAGAAAAGAGATGGGTAATTTGCTGAAGGTGCTGTTACAGCTTGTACAGCCTGAAAGGATTCTGGAAGTTGGAACAGCAGTAGGTTACTCATCTATTCTTATGAGTGAGAATATGCCGGAAAAATGCACAATTACTACAATAGAGAATTATGATAAGAGAATACCTGTGGCAAGAAATAATTTTAAAAGGGCAGGAAAAGAGAATGTTATAACACTTATAGAGGGAGATGCGCTGGAAGTGTTGAAGACTCTGGAAGGTCCATATGATTTCATATTCATGGATGCTGCCAAGGGACAGTATATTAATTATCTTCCTGATATTAAGAGAGTCATTAGAAAAGGCGGACTTCTTATATCGGATAATATTCTGCAGGAGGGAGAAATAGTGGAATCCCGCTATGCAGTTACGAGAAGAAACAGAACAATTCATACAAGGATAAGGGAATATGTGTATGAGCTTACTCATACAAAGGATTTTGTGACATCTATTGTTCCTATCGGCGATGGAATTACACTCAGTGTGAAACAGTAAAGGAGAATAATATGGCAGGACATATGTATAATGGCAGAGAAACAGAACTTCTTATACCAGCAAGCAGTCTTGAAGTTTTAAAGATAGCAGTAATATTCGGTGCAGATGCCGTATATATCGGTGGTGAAGCATTTGGATTAAGAGCTAAGGCTAAGAATTTTTCAATAGAAGATATGAAAGAGGGCGTTAAGTTTGCCCATGAAAGAAATGTCAAGGTATACGTTACAGCTAATATTCTGGCACATAACTATGACCTTGAGGGTGCAAGAGCTTACTTTGAGGAACTTAAGGAAGTAGGACCTGACGCGCTTATTATATCTGATCCGGGAATGTTTACAATAGCAAAGGAAGTACTTCCGGATATTGATATACATATAAGCACACAGGCTAATAATACTAACTATATGACATATAATTTCTGGTGGAATCAGGGCGCTAAGAGAGTGGTTTCAGCAAGAGAATTATCGCTTGAGGAGATTAAGGAGATAAGAGAGCATATTCCTGATGAGATGGAGATTGAGACATTCATGCATGGAGCGATGTGTATATCTTATTCAGGCAGATGCCTGTTATCAAGCTTCCTTGCAGGAAGAGACGCTAACAGGGGAGCATGTACACATCCATGCCGCTGGAAATATGCTGTTGTTGAGGAGAACAGACCGGGACAGTACATGCCTGTATATGAGAATGAGAGAGGAACATACATATTTAACTCTAAGGATTTATGCATGATAGAGCATATTCCAGAGATGGTAAGTTCAGGCATTGACTCATTTAAGATTGAAGGACGTATGAAGACAGCACTTTATGTTGCAACTGTTGCGAGAACATACAGACTTGCTATTGATGATTTTATAGAAGATCCTGAAAAGTACAAGGCTAGAATCCCATTCTATAAGAGTGAGATAAGCAAATGTACTTACAGACAGTATACAACAGGTTTCTTCTTTGGAAAGCCGGACGAGAATACACAGATATATGACAGTAACACATATATCAGGGAATACACATATCTTGGTATCGTAGGAGATACTAACGAGCAGGGACTTTACCATATTGAGCAGCGAAACAAGTTCTCAGTTGGAGAAACAATTGAAGTAATGAAGCCGGATGGACAGAATATAGAAGTCACAGTTAAGCGTATTGTCGATGAGAATGGTAAGGATATGGATAGCTGTCCACATCCTAAGCAGAATCTCTATATTGATTTAGGAATCCAGCTTGATAAGTATGATATCTTAAGACGCCAGGAAGAAGAAACAGAAGTAAACAGTTAAATTAAAGAGACAGTTGGATAGGCAATTAAAGGCACCTTTACACATATGATATATAAAAATGTGTAGGGGTGCCTTTTTGAAAACGTTTGAAAAACCATTATCGGCACAGGAAGAGAAAGAATTGCTGATAAAATTACGCGAAGGCGATAGTGTGGCCAGAAATGCTCTTATAGAAAAGAACATGCGTCTTGTTGCACATATAGTCAAAAAATATACCTCTACTGAACGTGATTATATTAATGAAGACCTTATTTCAGTGGGAACAATAGGACTTATTAAGGCTGTTGATTCATTTGACATAGAAAGAAATGTGAGATTCTCAACATATGCTGCCAAATGTATAGACAACGAGATTCTTATGCTTTTCCGTCAGGATAAAAAGAAGGAACGGGAAGTGTCTCTTAATGAGCCTATAGGAAAGGACAAAGAGGGAAATGAGATAAGCCTTAAGGATATTATCGGAGAAGATTCGGAGAAGAAACAGCCGGATGCTGTGGAAGATTATATGTTTTATGAGCAGATTAAGTGTATATATGGTAATATAGAAAAGGTACTTGCACCAAGAGAGATAGAGATATTAAAATACAGGTATGGACTTTTTGGTGCAAAAGAATGCACACAGAATGAACTTGCTGACAGGCTTGGAATAAGCAGAAGCTATGTGAGCAGAATAGAGAAAAAGGCACTTGGCAAACTAAGAGAAGTGCTTATTGAGCGGAAACTTATATGATAATATAGTCAGGAGGACATGTAATGCAGATTACAGATGCAAAGGTAATAGCGGGCAGATTATCTAAGGTAAGGGATATCATGAAATCAGAAGGCGTTGATATATATGTAGTAGTAACAGGTGATTACCATATATCAGAGTATGCAGGTGATTATTTTAAGGAAAGAGAATTCATTACCGGATTCACAGGCTCTGCCGGAACGACTGTTATAACACAGGATGATGCAAGGCTTTTCACTGACGGAAGATATTTCGTGCAGGCTGAAAAGCAGATTGAAGGGACAGGCTTTTCACTGATGAGGGTCGGCGCTCCGGGTGTTATGAATGTGGCACAGTACTGTGAGAGTATAGTTAAAGATGGAATGAGCATGGGATTTGATGGAAGAACCATGCCGGCTGAAGAAGGAATTGAGCTGTCTGATATATGTAAAAAAGCAGGAGCAGGCTGTTTGTATGATTTTGATGCGATTGAGAATATATATGAGGACAGGGCAGCGTTTCCACACAGCAAAGCATTTTATCTTGATGAAGAGTACTCAGGAGAAAGCATAATAAGCAAGCTTTCAAGAATAAGAAAGTACATGGATAATAAAAATGCTGATATACATATTATGGCAACGCTTGACGACATATGCTGGACATTCAATATAAGGGGATGCGATGTTGAGTGCAACCCTGTTATTATGGCGTATTCAGTGATAACTAAGGATGAAGCATACATATATACTGATAAGGACAGGTTTGATGATAAGACAATGGCCAAATTCGGAGAGGCATGTGTAGAGGTGCTGCCATATGACAGCATATATGAAGACATTACCAGAATGAATGGAAAAGTGCTTATTGATAAGAAACGTGTGAACATGCGTATATATGAGCTTATACAGTCTGGAATAGATGTGGAAGCAGTACTGTTTGACAATCCAGCAATGCTTTTTAAGGCAATAAAGAATGAGACAGAGATAAGGAATCTATACAGCGTACATGTTGACGATGGCGTGGCTGTAACAAAATTCATATTCTGGCTTAAGAAAAATGTTGCATCAGGTAATATAACAGAAGCGGATGCAGCGGCATATCTTGATAATTTAAGAAGCAATATAAAAGATTACATAGAACTAAGCTTTGACACAATCAGTGCATATAATGAAAATGCTGCAATGATGCATTACCATGCAGATGAAACCAATGCGGCTGTCTTAAAGCCGGAAGGCATGCTGCTTGTGGATTCTGGCGGACAGTATATGCGTGGAACAACTGATATAACAAGAACAATAGCACTTGGACCTGTGACTGATGAGATGAAGATGTATTACACACTTACACTTAAAGGCATGTTAAGCCTGGCAAATGCAAAGTTTCTGAAAGGCTGTAACGGTTTCAGTCTTGATATTCTTGCCAGAGCACCTCTGTGGAATGTCGGAATGGACTACCGCTGCGGAACAGGACATGGAATAGGATATCTTTTAAATGTGCATGAGAGTCCTAATGGATTTCGATGGAAGCACAATCCGGGCAAGAATGATCTTGCAGTTATTGAAGAAGGCATGGTTACATCTGATGAGCCGGGGGTATACATTGAGGGCAGGTTCGGTATAAGAATTGAAAATGAGATTGTATGTCAGAAAGATTTCGACAATGAATATGGCACATTTTTAAAGTTTGATATGCTTACAGTTGTTCCGATAGATTTAGAACTTGTTGATGTAAATTATCTTGATGCTGTGGATATTGAGCGGCTCAATAAGTATCAGGAAAGAGTATATAAGACACTTGAGTCGTATTTTGATGGAGAAGAAAAGGATATGTTAAGAGAGGCGACAAGACCAGTAGGAGTATGATATGGAGTTAAAAGAATTTTCACATAAGGGTGAAGCAATTGAAAAGGAGATTAAGAAGGAGTTCCAGTTTATGGGACGGACAATTAAGAAACGCCGCGTAGGACTGATTATTGCAGCGGCTGGAGTGATAGCGGTAATTGCAGTTGCACTTTTTATACATTCACAGCAGTTTGATGTGTGGGATTATATAACTATAAGTTATGAAGGTGCTAACGGATATGCAAAACCAGTGTTTACTCTTAATAAGGATAAGTTGTATAAGGAGCTTATGGGTAAAAGTACCGATTCAGATAAATCATACAATGTTAAAATGCTGATTGCTTCTATAGAAACAAGTACAGATGAAGAAGATATTGCCAATGGTGATACTTATAAAGTAAGGCTTGAGGTTGATAAAAAATATGAGGATGCGGCAGGAGTCAGCATGGGAGGCGGCAATAAGAAGATAAAAGCATCAGGAATATCAAAAGGAACATCTGTGGAATTGTTTGATAAGGTTGATGTTACATTTACTGGTGTAAGTCCGCAGGCTGGCATTGTTATCACTAATAACTGGGAAGATGAGTATCTGTCAGGACTTACATTTACTCCTGATAAAAAAGACAATATAAGTCTTGGGGATTCAGTGAAGATAACATGCAATACTTCTTATGAAGATATTGCAAGACACGGATTTCTTGTACATAATATAGAAACTTCTTATAATGCAGACAAGCTTCCGGAATATGTTGATGATGTATCGCTGATTGATAAAAAGGTTGTAGAACAGGTTAGCAAAGAAGTTCTGGAGACAATTAATAAAGAAACGGCAGATAACACATTTCATATGTTATATAAAGCAACAAAGGATACTGCCTATCTGTATCACATTAATGAGGAAACATGCAGTGATGCAAAGATTACTGGAATATATTATTTACAGAAAAAAGGAAATGCTGGAGAGACTAATAATTACATATATATAACTGCTTCAGCGACAATATCTGACTCGGAAGACAGCAAAACGGTTTATTTTGCATTTTCATATAGCAATGCTTATATAAATGCAGATGGAACATTTGATATGAACCATGATAATGAAGAAAAGAGGTATGTCTGCAGTACAGATTACGATTCACTTTACAGTGAATGTATTGGCAGTAAAAGTGACAACTATACTATAAAAGAGGTTAAATAGCTGTTTGTATATAGTATGTTGATGTGATATAATCTTACTATAAATGCGCAATAGCAGGAGTGGAGACTGCCTGCGGAAAGAGGTTGAAGGTGAATTACAGAAAGAAAGTTAGATTGGGTGATGTTCTTGTTAAAAAGGGAATTATAGATGAGAACCAGTTACAGACTGCACTTTCAAGACAGAGAGAGCAGGGGAAGATGCTCGGTGAGATGGTTATAGCATTGGGATATGCTACCCAGAGAGATATTAATGAGGCACTTTGCGACAGTCTGGGGATTGATTTTGTTGATATGCGAGAGACGGAGATAAGTGATGATGTTCTGTCTATGTTAGATGAGAATATTATGAGAAAGTACACTCTCGTACCATTAGGTGATGCACCTGATAATCCTGGAGCAATCAGGGTTGCCATGGCTGATCCTACTAATATTCTTGCCATGGATGACATTAATATTGTAACTGGTAAACAGGTTGTTCCGGTTCTTGCTAATGCAACTGATATTAATGCATTTTTAGATAAGGCGTTTGGACAGAAACAGGCACAGAGTATTGTGGATCTGTATAAGAAAGAGCAGGGCGAGACTGTAAGAGAAGAAACTAAAGAAGACAAGGCTAGAAGAGAAGAGATTGAGAATGCGCCTATTGTTCAGCTTATCAATAGTGTAATTGAGCAGGCTGTAAGACAGAGAGCTTCTGATATACATATTGAGCCGATGGAAAGAGATATCCGTGTAAGATACAGAATAGATGGTAATCTTCGTGAAATTATCCAGTACGATAATACACTTCTTGGTGCTATTACAACCCGTATCAAGATTATGTCAGGAATGGATATTTCTGAGAAGAGAAAACCACAGGATGGACGTATTACAATTAACGTAGATGGAAGAGAATATGATATCCGAGTATCTAATCTTCCTACAGTATATGGCGAGAAATGCGTTATGAGAATTGCGTCCAAGGAAGGATTTAACATTGATAAATCAAAACTTGGACTTACACCGGCTGATCTTAAGGTATTTGATGATATATTAAAGAATCCACATGGAATTATTCTTGTAACAGGACCTACAGGATCTGGTAAATCTACAACTCTTTATACTGCGTTAAGTGAACTTAATACAGAAGATGTTAATATTATTACTGTTGAAGACCCGGTTGAGGCTAATATTGATGGTATTAATCAGGTTCAGGTTAATAATAAAGCAAATCTTACATTTGCAACTGCATTAAGATCAATCTTACGACAGGATCCGGATATCATTATGATTGGTGAGATCCGAGATGGTGAGACTGCTGAGATTGCGGTTAGAGCATCTATTACAGGCCATCTTGTTGTAAGTACACTGCATACTAATAGTACGGCAAGTTCTGTTGCCCGTCTTGAAGATATGGGAATTGAGTCATACCTCATAGCTGATTCACTTGTTGGTATTATCGCACAGCGTCTTGTAAGAAAGCTGTGTGACTGTAAGATGCCAAAAGAGGCAAGTGCAGCTGAGAAGGAGATGCTTGGAGTTAATCCTGACGAGCCATTTACAATATATGAACCATGCGGATGTAAGTTATGTAATGGAACAGGATACTATGGACGACTTGGTATATATGAGATTATGAAGATAACACCGTCTATAAAGAGACTTATATCAAGGCATGCAGAAGCAGAAGAGATTAAAAAACAGGCTATAAGTGAGGGTATGAATACGCTTAAGATGGCTGCGGTTAATGCGGTTAAAGATGGTGTCACAACTATAGCTGAGATGGTTAAAGCAACTTATGAAGCTGAAGAAGATGATTCAAGACCTAAGGCAGCAGATACATCAGCTTCTTCTGGAATATCAGTTTCTTCCGGAGTAGAAGAAATTGAACTTGAGCAGATTGACTAAGAATCTGCCAGATATACAATTATAGATATATGGGGGCTTAATAATGTTTACTGTAGAGCAATTACTTTCGATAGCTAAAGAAAAGAAGGCAAGTGATGTGCATGTCACTGTAGGACTTCCACCAAGAGTCAGAATTAATGGTGAACTTGTGGATCTTGATTATCCTAAGCTTTCACCAGATGACTGTGAAAAGCTTATTCTTGATATTATGGATGACAGGCAGCAGGCAATGTTTAAAGACAGAGGAGAACTTGATTTTTCATTCTCTGTTCCTAATATTGGACGATACAGAGTTAATGTATTCAGACAGAGAGGGTCTGTGGCATGTGCCATGCGTATTGTAGGAACAGAGATTCCTAAGCCGGAAAGTCTTGGTGTTCCAAAGTCTGTTGTTGAATTGTATGCCAAGAAAAGAGGACTGGTTCTGGTAACGGGTCCAACAGGTTCCGGTAAATCTACAACACTTGCTTCTCTTATAGACAAAATTAATGATGAACGTAATGCTCATGTAATAACACTAGAAGACCCAATTGAGTATCTTCATTCGCATAGAAAAGCAATGATTAATCAGAGAGAAATCGGTCTTGATACGCATTCATATGCTGATGCACTCCGTGCAGCACTGCGAGAAGATCCTGATGTAATTCTTGTAGGAGAGATGAGAGATCTGGAAACTATATCTACTGCTATAACAGCAGCTGAAACAGGTCATCTCGTGTTCTCGACACTTCATACAATTGGAGCGGCGGCAACAATTGACCGTATTATTGATGTGTTTCCACCGCACCAGCAGCAGCAGATAAGAATTCAGCTTGCAGTTGTTCTTGAAGCAGTTATTTCACAGCAGCTGATACCAACAGCAGACAGATGCGGAAGAGTTGCTGCATTTGAAGTTATGCATGGAACGATTCCAATTAAGAATCTTATCCGTGAAGCCAAGACATATCAGATATCCAGTGTTTTACAGACAGCAAGAAAAGAGGGTATGATATCAATGGATGATGCACTTCTTGATCTGTATAATAAGGGAGTGATTGATTCTGATAATGCAATTGGATATGCACAGGATGTCAATTATGTTACTAAGAGAGTTAATCAGTTCTATTAATGGTGGAATATGCAGATAGGTGAGAGAATATATAAGTATCTTGAAGAAAAAGGAATGTCGCAGGCAGAGTTTGTTAGTAGGACAGGAATTTCTCAGAGTACAGTAAGCGATTGGAAGATAAAGAAGAATAATCCGTCAGCAGATAAGATAATGATAATATGCAAAGCACTCGATATTTCTCCATATGAACTGCTGACTGGCACAGAAGATATGAATAATTCAAGAAAGTATATGGATTATGCATATGTTGATAAAGACTCTAAGGAATACACATTGATAGAAACTTATCAGGAGCTTAGTGATGACGCAAAACTAAAGCTGGAAAGATATATGGAGGCTTTAAGAAAGTCTGGGGAATAGTGATTGAAGAGATGACAATGCTGGTGATGTGCTGGCATTGTTTTTTTATTGGGGACTGTTAATCATGCAATTATTATTATTGGGATTTCCCATAAGAACAATAAATAATCAATCTATATAGGCTAATTTCAGGCAGAAATACATGAAATTGCAGGAATATACCTATCAGGCAGGCACGAGGAAGTTTATCTATAGGCAGATTGGAAGAAAAAGTGAAGGTTGAATAAGGATTCTGCCTGGATATGTCCTATAAATCAAGTGATAATGCGACTACCTATAGGTATCATGAACAACGAATCAATAATCAGATTAAGACATATTTATACAGAACTAGATAAACTGGTTCTTTTCAGTATTATATTCATAATTAATTGATTTTAACTTATTGGTTATTTCTTCCTCAGAAATCATATAAGATTTGCACAGTTCCTCTAATGAATTGTAATTGTCTCGAAGTTGTGTATTGACAAAGCTTAAAAGCATAACAGGGTCTTTAGGCATAGAAAAATCCTCCTTATATTGTGTTTTCAGTGATGGCTCTATTGTTGTACTATTTAGTACAGCATGAATATTTTCCCATATTAAGCATATTCTGTAAATGTAAGGCTTGTATATAAAATTGTATTAAAATAAATACATTTATGGTTGCACGAAAACGATTACTATGTTATAATTTTAACAAGCTAAGAAATATACTACTTAAATAACTGAATATTAAATTATGGAGGTTTTGTTATGGGAAAGAAATGGGTGTATTTGTTTACAGAGGGTAACGCAGATATGCGTGAGCTTCTCGGTGGTAAAGGTGCGAATCTGGCAGAGATGACTAATATCGGTCTACCTGTACCACAGGGATTCACAATTACAACAGAAGCTTGTACCCAGTATTACGAGGATGGTAGAGAAATCAATAATGAGATCATGGGACAGATTAACGAACATATTGAGAAGATGGAACAGATTACAGGCAAGAAGTTTGGAGATATGGAGAATCCACTTTTAGTTTCTGTTCGTTCTGGAGCAAGAGCTTCTATGCCGGGTATGATGGATACAATCCTTAATCTTGGACTTAACGAGAACGTTGTTAATGTAATTGCACAGAAATCTGGCAATCCAAGATGGGCATGGGATTGTTATAGAAGATTTATCCAGATGTATTCAGATGTAGTTATGGAAGTTGGCAAGAAATATTTCGAAGAGCTTATTGATAAGATGAAGGATGAGAGAGGGGTTAAGCTTGATGTAGAGCTTACAGCGGATGATCTTAAGGAGCTTGCAACACAGTTTAAGGCTGAATATAAGTCTAAGATTGGCAAGGATTTCCCAGATGATCCTAAGGAACAGTTATACGGAGCTATAAAAGCTGTATTCCGTTCATGGGACAACCCAAGAGCTAATGTATACAGAAGAGATAATGATATTCCTTATTCTTGGGGAACAGCAGTTAATGTACAGTCTATGGCATTTGGTAATATGGGGGATGACTGTGGAACTGGTGTTGCATTTACAAGAGATCCTGCAACTGGTGCTAAAGGACTTTTTGGAGAGTTCCTTACTAACGCACAGGGTGAAGATGTTGTTGCCGGAGTAAGAACTCCAATGCATATTCAGGAAATGAGTGAGAAGTTCCCGGAAGCATTTGAGCAGTTTAAGGATGTGTGTGCAACTCTGGAAGAACATTACAGAGATATGCAGGATATGGAATTTACAGTAGAGCATGGTAAGCTGTTCATGTTACAGACACGTAATGGTAAGAGAACAGCACAGGCAGCATTAAAGATTGCATGCGATCTTGTAGATGAGGGGATGAGAACAGAGAAGGAAGCAGTTGCAATGATTGATCCTCGTAATCTTGATACACTTCTTCATCCTCAGTTTGATGCAGTTGCACTTAAGGCTGCAACTCCAGCAGGAAGAGGTCTTGGAGCATCTCCTGGCGCTGCATGTGGTAAGATTGTTTTCTCAGCAGAAGACGCAGAAGAGTGGAATGCAAGAGGCGAGAAGGTTGTTCTTGTAAGACTTGAGACATCGCCAGAAGATATTACAGGTATGAAGGCTTCACAGGGTATTCTTACTGTAAGAGGAGGTATGACAAGCCATGCAGCGGTTGTTGCAAGAGGTATGGGAACCTGCTGTGTATCTGGCTGTGGTGATATTGCAATGGACGAAGCTAATAAGAAATTCACACTTGCAGGCAAGGAATATCATGAAGGAGATTATATATCTATTGATGGTACAACAGGTAATATATATGATGGACAGATTCCTACGGTTGATGCCAAGATTGCAGGTGAGTTTGGAAGAGTTATGGAGTGGGCAGACAAGTACAGAAAGTTAAAGGTTCGTACTAATGCAGATACTCCTAAGGATGCCAAGAAGGCAAGAGAACTTGGAGCAGAAGGTATCGGACTTTGCCGTACTGAGCATATGTTCTTTGAAGAGGACAGAATTGCAGCATTCAGAGAGATGATATGTTCTGATACTGTAGAAGAAAGAGAAGCAGCACTGGATAAGATTCTGCCATATCAGCAGGGAGATTTCGAAGCACTTTATGAGGCACTTGAAGGTAATCCTGTAACTATCAGATTCCTTGATCCACCTCTTCATGAATTTGTTCCTACAGAGGAAGAAGATATTAAGAAGTTAGCTGAATCACAGGGCAAGTCAGTAGAGACTATTAAGAATATTATTGCAAGTCTTCATGAGTTTAATCCAATGATGGGACACAGAGGATGCCGTCTTGCAGTAACATATCCAGAGATTGCCAAGATGCAGACAAGAGCTGTTATAAGAGCTGCAATCAATGTTAAGAAGGCACATCCTGACTGGAATGTTAAGCCGGAAATTATGATTCCGCTTATCTGTGAGGTTAAGGAATTAAAGTATGTAAAGAAGACTGTTGTTGAGACAGCAGATGAAGAGATTAAGGCAGCAGGAATCGACCTTGAATACGAGGTTGGTACTATGATTGAGATTCCAAGAGCTGCACTTACTGCTGATGAGATTGCTAAGGAAGCTGATTTCTTCTGCTTTGGTACTAACGATCTTACACAGATGACATTCGGATTCTCAAGAGATGACGCTGGAAAGTTCCTTAATGCATACTATGAATCTAAGATATTTGAGAATGATCCATTTGCAAAGCTTGACCAGAATGGTGTAGGTAAGCTTATGGAGATGACAATAAAGCTTGGAAGACCGGTTAATCCGAATCTTCACATAGGTATTTGTGGAGAACATGGTGGAGATCCTTCATCAGTTGCATTCTGCCACAAGATTGGTCTTGATTATGTGAGTTGCTCACCATTCAGAGTACCTATTGCAAGACTTGCAGCAGCACAGGCTGCTATCGCGGAAGAGAAATAATCCAATTTTTGACCATAACACGAGTTTCGGGGCATGGAAGGCGAAAGCTTTTCATGCCCCGAAATGTTTAAAATGGAATATTTTTTTCATTGCCCTAAATCATAATATGTTCTATAATAATATGAAAATATATATTGATTGGAGCGTATTATGGAACAAAAGAAAATCGAACCTATTCGTGATGCCAGAAAGCTTGGTAAAGCGAAGATGCTGATTCTTGGTATTCAGCATATGTTTGCCATGTTTGGCGCAACTATCCTTGTACCTATTCTGGTATCAGGATATTTTCAGGCTGCCTGCGGTGAGGAGCTTACCAGAGGTCTGTCTGTATCAGTAACACTTTTCTGTGCAGGCTTTGGTACATTGATATTCCACCTGTGTACTAAATTCAAAGTACCTGCATTCTTAGGATCTTCCTTTGCATTTCTTGGTGGATTCTACACAGTAGCTAATCTTGACAGCGGTATGTATGCTGGAATGTCAGCTAATGATAAGGCTGCTTATGCATGTGGTGGTATATTTGTTGCCGGAATGCTTTACTTTGTACTTGCACTTATAATTAAGCTTGTTGGAGTCAACAGAGTTATGAAATTCCTTCCACCTGTAGTTACAGGACCTATCATTATATGTATTGGTCTTTCACTTGCAGGTTCAGCTATTACAAATGCTTCAACTAACTGGTTACTTGCATTTGTTGCACTTGCTGTAATTATTATATTCAATATATGGGGCAAGGGACTTTTCAAGATTATCCCTATTCTTATGGGTGTAGTAATTTCATATGTATTTGCACTTATTCTTAATGCATGCGGCGTACATAATCCTGATGGTTCAGCAATACTTAATTTCTCATCAATTGCATCTGCTTCATGGGTTGGAATTCCAAAGTTCCAGTTTATGAAGTTTGATGTAACAGCAATCCTTGTAATGGCACCTATTGCTATTGCAACAATGATGGAACATATCGGAGATATGTCAGCTATTTCGGCTACAGTTGAAGAAAACTATTTAGCAGATCCAGGTCTTCACAGAACACTTATTGGTGATGGTGTTGCAACAGCATTTGCAGGTGCAATTGGAGGTCCGGCTAATACTACATATGGTGAGAACACAGGAGTTCTTGAACTTTCTAAGGTATATGACCCAAGAGTAATCAGAATTGCAGCAGTATTTGCAATTATACTTTCATTCATACCTAAGTTTTCATCAGTTATATCAACTATGCCAACAGCAATTATCGGTGGTATATCATTCATGCTTTATGGTATGATTTCAGCTATCGGTGTAAGAAATGTTGTTGAGAACAAGGTTGACCTTACTAAGTCAAGAAACCTTATTATTGCAGGTGTTATATTTGTATGTGGTTTAGGCTTCGGTGGTGGACTTACATTTACAATCGGTGGAACATCTATAACACTTACAGCACTTGCAATCGCTGCTATAGCAGGTATTCTTCTTAATGCTATATTACCTGGTAATGATTATGAATTCGGTAAGAATCCAGCAGGTGACAGCAGCCGTGGAGTTTATGTTATGAACACAGACTCTGAAAAAGAAGAATCAGAAGATAATAAGTAAATAACAATAAAATTTGGAGGTACTTAATAATGATGGATTTTGAGAATGAGAAGAATATAACTATATTTACACATCCACTTATCCAGCATAAGATTTCAATTCTTAGAGATAAGAAAACAGGAACTAATGAATTCAGAAAGCTTGTTGAAGAAATAGCTATGCTTGAAGGCTTTGAGGCTTTATCAGACCTTCCGACAGAAGATGTTGAGATTGAGACACCTATTGAAACTTGTATGACACCTATGATTTCAGGCCGTAAGCTTGCAATTGTTCCTATTTTAAGGGCAGGTCTTGGAATGGTTCCTGGTGTACTTTCACTTGTACCAACTGCTAAGGTTGGACATATCGGAATGTACCGTAATGAAGAGACACATGAGCCGGTACCATATTACTGCAAGCTTCCACATCCAATTGAGGAAAGAACTATTGTTGTAACAGATCCGATGCTTGCAACAGGTGGTTCGGCAGTTGATGCAATTGACCAGATAAAGAAGGTTGGCGGAAAGCAGATTAAGTTCATGTGTATCATAGCCGCCCCAGAGGGAGTTGAAAAGCTTCATAAGGCGCATCCAGATGTTCAGATATACATTGGACATCTTGATAGAGAGCTTAACGCAGATGCTTATATTTGCCCAGGACTTGGGGATGCCGGAGACCGAATCTTCGGAACTAAGTAAATAATTATGGGCATGTAATTGCTTTGCGTTAAGAGATATGATATTGTGTAAAATGCGGCTCCCAACGGGAGCCGTTTTTATAACTTATATTATTTAATTAAGGAGATTTCGATGAGCAAGGAGGAAAACAGAAAGAATTTTTCTAAATATGTATCGCAGAATATTCTCGGAATGATAGGGTTTTCATGCTATGTTCTTGCTGACTCGTATTTTATATCTATAGCAAAGGGAGCAGACGGACTTACAGCATTAAATCTTGTTATGCCATTATATAGTATAATATTCTCAATTGGTGAGATGATTGGTGTTGGTTCAGCTATAAGGTATGCAATCAGTAAGATTAAAAAAGATGCAGATGCAGATGGTTATTTCTGGAATGCATTAATATGGTGTATATTGTCAAGCATGCTATTCGTTTTTGCCGGAATATTTTTTTCGGCAGATATCATGCGTGTTCTAGGAGCTGATGAACATATTGTAGCAGTTGGAAATAATTACACTAAGATATTCATGTGTTTTGCACCGATGTTTATGTGCAACTATGTGACTAATGCATTTGTAAGAAATGACGGAGCCCCGGGAATTGCTATGAGTGCAACACTTTTTAGCAGTCTGTTTAATATAGTGTTTGACTATATTCTCATGTTCCCGATGAATCTGGGAATGGAAGGTGCAGCACTGGCAACAGCTTTGTCGCCGATTATAGGTATGGGAATATGCAGCATACATTTCTTCTCTAAGAAAAGCAGTGTCAGGCTTGTTGTGTGTAAGCCTTCAGTAAGAAAACTTGTGGCAGGATGCCAGCTTGGTATATCGGCATTTGTTGGAGAGATGTCATCAGCTGTTATTACACTTGTTTTTAATTTCGTAATTCTTAAGCTGGCTGGTAATGTCGGAGTAGCTGCATACGGAGTTGTGGCTAATATTGCAATTGTCACAACTGCGGTATTTAATGGTGTTGCACAGGGAAGTCAGCCACTTATAAGCAGTTGTTTCGGCAGGGGAGACAAGGATGGATGTAAACAGTTAAAACGAATGGGATATACAACAGCATTTGTACTTGCAGCGGTTATGTATAGTATATTGTTTATATTTGCAGGACAGTTTGTCGCAGTGTTTAACAGTGAAGGTTCAGAAATGTTAAGGCTTTACGCAACAGAAGGCGTTAAGTTATATTTTATTGGAATATTCTTTGCGGGAATTAATATTGTAGGTGGCGGTGCATTCAGTGCAACAGAGGATGCGTTTAAAGCGGCAGTTGTTTCTGTGGCAAGAGGATTTGTGCTGATTTTAGGTGCAGTTTTTGTAATGTCAGCACTTTTTGGAATGACAGGAGTATGGCTTGCGTATGCTGTTGCTGAGGGAATAACAACATTTATAATGCTTGTAATGGTGCTGAGAGTGTGATAGAATATTTGCGGACAAAATTATCCCAGAGATTGGGAAAATATGAAAGGAGTCTATATAATTATGAGCAATATTGCAGACAAATTTGAAGAACTTGGAGTAATTCCAGTAGTAGTATTGAATGATGCTAAAGATGCACTTCCATTAGCTGAGGCTTTAGTTAAGGGTGGTCTTCCTTGTGCAGAGGTTACATTCCGTACAGCAGCAGCTGAGGAATCTATCCGTCTTATGCATGAAGCATATCCAGATATGGTACTTGCAGCAGGTACAGTACTTACAACAGAGCAGGTTGACAGAGCTGTAGCAGCTGGTGCTTCAGTTATCGTAAGCCCAGGATTTGATCCAGAAATCGTTGATTACTGTATTTCTAAGAACATTCCTGTTATGCCAGGTATCGTTACACCTTCAGAGCTTGCTCAGGCTGTTAAGAGAGGCCTTACAAGAGTTAAATTCTTCCCAGCTACAGCTGCAGGTGGAATTAAGATGATCAAGGCTATGTGCGCAGCTTACACTAATGTAAGAATCATGCCTACAGGTGGTATCAACACAGCTAACCTTGAGGAATTCTTATCATGCGATAAGATCTTCTGCTGTGGTGGTTCATGGATGGTTAAGGGTGATATGATTAAGGCAGGAGAATTTGACAAGATTAAGGATATGACAGCAGAGGCTGTTGCTCTTGTTAAGAAGATCCGTGGCTAATCACCAGTGATTGTTAATAGCAAAGATACATATAAACCCCGTATTCTGTTTTATAGGATACGGGGTTTTGTACGTATATTATGTTTTTTAGTGAATTACAGATTAGAAAATATATTCTCAATTTCTTCATGGGGAAGTACAAGGGCAAATCTTACATGACCTTCTCCAAGGCTTCCGAAGCTGCTTCCAGGTGTACATAAAACGCCAGTCTTATTAAGAAGTTCCATAACATAATCAGCTGAACTGGTATAGCCGTCAGGAATGGCAGCCCATACAAACATTGTGCCTTTAACATCAGCAGGTTTAAGTCCAAGCTTCTTAATTCCGGCAACGAGAGCATTTCTTCTTAACTCATATTCAGCACGGTTGTCAGCGACATATCCTTGCGGACCGTTAAGTGCAGCAACAGCAGCTTTCTGATATATAAAACTTGTTCCATAGTCAAATTGTGAGCGGACAGTTTTGAATTTGCTTACGATTTCACGGTTTCCGATAAGAAATGAAAGGCGCAGACCAGTAAGATTATAAGTCTTAGAAAGAGAGTTGAATTCAACTCCGACTTCCATAGCACCTTCGTGGCTTAAGAAAGAACCACCAATCTGTCCGTCATATATAATCTCAGAATATGCGTTGTCGTGAATAATAATGATGTTATATTTCTTTGCAAAAGCGATGAGTTTATCGTAGAATTCATCAGGTGCAGTAGCACATACAGGATTCAGTGGATAAGATACAACCATCATTTTGGCTTTTTTTGCAGTATCTTCATCGATAGAATCAAAATCTATAAGATAATCATTCTCTGGGAGAAGATTGTAATAAGCAATCTGTGCGTCACACAGGAATGGTCCAATCTCGAATATAGGATATCCCGGATTAGGAACTAAGCATAAATCACCAGGGTTGCACAAAGCAAGGGCAATATGAGCCATGCCTTCCTGGGTTCCGAATACAGAGACGACTTCATCAGGTGTGATAACGGTGTTGTAACGGCGTTTGTACCATTTGCATACAGCGTCAAGCAATTCATCAGTATCACCAAGTGAGTACTTGTAATTCTCAGGGTCAAGTGCTGCCTCTGAAACAACCTTCATAACAGATTCATCAGGCTTGAAATCAGGAGTTCCTACAGTAAAGTTATATACCGGCTTTCCCTGTGCAAGTCTGTCATTCTTTTTCTGATTAAGTATATTAAAAATGTTGCTGCCAAAGCGGTCAGCTCTCTTAGAAAATTCAATATTCATATGTATACTCCATTTCTTTAAATGCGTATCTGCATGCATTTTATTCAGACCCGAAATATAGAAAAATTTCAAGCCTATCGAATAAGATACTAGCATAATTAACAAAAGTCAATTTTAAGGTGTATTTTTTGGTGAAAATGTGATAGTTTTATATATGTAAGTAGAAATAAATAAGATATGGCGGTCTGCAAATGTTACATACAGGAACATTAAACGGTAGAATGCAGACAGAAAGGAAAGGTAGAAGATATGTCAGTACAGGATTATCTTAGTGCAGTAAAGATTGGTAAAAAAGAATATCATGCGTGTGTAAATAAGGGTACGTACCCATATCTTCCGGTTTTGGAGGATATTATTGATGAAAACAGTATTGACAGAGAAGTTAGTCTTGGAAGTGACCAGATTCCGTTAAGACTTGTGGTTGGAACATGTACAGCAGGTAGAACTACTGCATTTGCAGACAACTTCATGCCTATACTTGACTGGGGAACAGAATTTTCAGCAAAGTGGGCTTCGCTTAGCGACAGTCAGGTGAATGAAGGAATAAGAGACGATATTAAAGTATATGAGTACATGAATAAGTTCTATGTGCTTGAAGGTAATAAAAGAGTCAGTGTACTTAAATATTTTAAGGCGGTGACAGTAAGTGCACAGGTTATAAGAAAGATACCTAAATACAGTGATGATCCTGATGTTAAGATATATTATGAATTCATGGATTTTTATAAATCTACCAAGTTAAACGATATATATTTCAGTAAAGAGGGCAGTTTTACAACTCTTATGGAGCTGGTTGGAATTACACCAGGAGAACCAATGGATGAGGATGATAAGAAAGACCTTGTTTCGTGCTATCTTAATTTCAGGCTTGCTTATGAATCAAGAGGAGGGGATAAGTTTGATTTTCCAACAGGAGATTCATTTTTACGCTTCATTCATATTCACGGATATGATGCTGTTAAGAAGATGACTAAGTCTGAGATGGCAAAGAATGTCGCCAAAACATGGGCTGAATTCGAGCTTCTTGATGATAACAGTGAAGTGGAACTTAAGATGACGCCGGCAGCAGCACCTAAGAAGAATATATTAAGCTATCTGCTTCCAATGGGTGGAGGAGTTAAGAAGCTTAAGGTTGGATTTGTATATGAAAAAACACCGCAGGATTCAGAGTGGTGTTATGCACATGAGCTTGGAAGACAGTATATTGATGATACATTTGGTGACCAGATAGAGACATACGTTGAGGAGAATGTGATACCGGAGCAGAATGATGAGGCGGCAATCAACAGACTTATAGATAAAGGATGTGATCTTATATTCGTGACATCTTCGGCGATGAATATGGCTGGACTTAAAGCTGCAATAGCACATCCGTCAGTAAAGATTCTTGATTGTTCTCTTAACATTTCACATAAATATATCAGGTCATATTATGCAAGAATGTTTGAAGCAAAGTTTATAACAGGGATTATTGCAGGTTCAATGGCTGATGACGATAATGTTGGTTATATAGCTGATAATCCGGTTTATGGGGCATGTGCGAATATTAATGCATTTGCATTGGGAGTAAAGTTTGTTAATCCAAGAGCCAAGGTTTACCTTGAATGGAACAGTATTAAGGATAATGATTCAGAGGAAAATCTTGCTAAGAAGAATATAAGCATTATTTCTAATCAGGATATGATTACTCCGGGCAAGAGTAAGAGAAAGTTCGGGTTGTATAAAGCGAGTGATTCGGATAAGCACCTGGCTATGCCTGTATGGCACTGGGGAGTTTTTTATGAAAAGCTTATACAGAGCATTATGAGTGGTTCATGGAGTAAGGATGAGGACGGCGATAATGTAAAAGCACTTAATTACTGGTGGGGAATGTCGGCAGGAGTTGTTGATCTTATATATTCAGAGAGTCTGCCATCAGCAACTAAGAGACTTGTAAAGCTCTTTGAGAAAGAACTTAAGGAAGCAAGGTTCAGAGTGTTTGAGGGTGAATTAAAAGATCAGCAGGGTAATATAAGGGTTGAAGAAGGGAAGCTTATTGATCCGGAACATATAATTACTATGGACTGGCTGCTTGATAATGTGGTTGGCAGACTGCCTCGGTATAATGAACTTACAGATAATGCTAAATTAAAAATGGCACTTCAGGGTGTTGTCAAAGAAGAAGAATAGAAAGCATGCTGCCTGCAGTGGTGGCTGGGGAATTATTAATGAAAATACTTGTGTTAGCGGATGTTGAATCAAAGTACTTATGGGATTATTTCGAAAAGGAAAAATTGGAAGGTATAGATCTTATACTTTCAGCAGGGGATTTAAAGCCCCAGTATCTGTCGTTTCTTGCATCATTTTCAAAAGTACCTATTCTTTATGTGCATGGCAATCATGATGACTGTTATGATATACAGCCACCGGATGGATGTATCAATATTGAGGATAAGATATATGTGTATAAGGGAGTACGTATAATGGGACTTGGTGGTTCTATACGCTATAAGAAGGGAAAGAACCAGTATACACAGAAAGAGATGAACCACAGAATTAATAAAATGTGGCTTTCAATAAAGAAGAACAGAGGCTTTGATATACTGCTTACACATTCACCGGCAGCGGGAATAGGTGACGGACCTGACGAACCGCATAAGGGTTTTGAGGGCTTTAATTATCTGTTGGAAAAATATAAGCCTAAGTATTTCATCCATGGTCATATCCACAAGACCTACCAGATGAAGTTTAAGCAGGAATATGAATATAATGAGAATACTAAGATAATTAATGGTTATGAGAGATATATATTGGAATATCCGGATGCTTAATCTGCACCGTGGCATATTAGCTTAATAGCAAATGTGCCACGGTGTTTTACATATTTTTGTCATATTTTAATATGAAGTACTTAAAAGTTATGAAAATGGTACCTATTTCCTACTTAACATACATGTACTTTTTGAGTAAAAGTTGCTAATATAACGACATAAACCCTTGCTGGTTAAAGCAAAATGCACAAAAAAATGTATTGAGGAGGAAAAGCAAAACATGAAAGCTATTATTAGCAAAGCAGCTCGTAGAAAATGGGCATGGGTACTTGCATTGGTTATGATTGTGAGTATCGTGATTCCTACATCACTTCTTACAGCAAAGGCGGATGTTGGAACAGTTAAATTTATTGATGGTGCGGCAGGATGGTTAGAGTCAGCATATGCACAGTGGACCATTGATAATCAGGCAGAAGGATATACAGCATATATCAAGAAAGCCAGTCAGTCAGATTCTGCCTATGCAAGAATCGACAATGAACTTATCAGAAAGTATAAGAACTACTACAGGGTTGATGCAGTAGGACTTGCGGCAGGTGACTATGTTATTAAGGTAGTTCCTGTAAAGAACGGAAAGGAAGTTACTGACAAAGCACAGGTTACTAAGACACTCAATGTAAGTTCTTATGACAGATCCGGATTTGCATTTTCATCTGAATCAAAATATAAAACAGGTTCAGGTGCTTACAATGAGAATGGAACACTTAAGAAAGATGCAATTGTTCTTTATGTTACTAACGATAATGCAAAGACAATTAAGGCATCAGTAAAAGAGGCAAAGGGAGAGAAGGAATATACAGGTCTTCAGACAATAATTGATGCATATACAAAGAGTGCTAGCAAGGGGATAGAAACAAGAGCACTTGATGTTCGTGTAATCGGATGTGTTACAGATACTGCAATGGATAAGTTTTCAAGTTCATCTGAGGGAGTACAGATTAAAGGAGCTAGTGCTTATTCAAATCTTAATATGACAATAGAGGGTATCGGAAATGATGCAACAATCAATGGATTCGGTTTCCTCTTAAGAAATGCAGGAAATGTTGAGATGAGAAATTTTTCAATTATTAATTTCATGGATGATGGTATTTCTCTCGATACAGCAAACTGCAATGTATGGATTCACAATGTTGATCTGTACTATGGTAAAGCAGGTGGGGATGCTGACCAGGCAAAGGGTGATGGTTCAATTGACATTAAAGGTAATTCACAGTATATAACAGTTTCGTATGTACATTTTTATGATTCAGGTAAGTGCTCGTTATGTGGAATGAAGAGCGAGTCTGGTCCTAACTATATTACATATCATCATAACTGGTTTGATCATTCTGATTCAAGACATGCAAGAGTAAGAACAATGTCAGTGCATATGTATAACAACTACTATGATGGCAATGCAAAGTATGGTGCTGGTTCAACAATGGGTTCTTCATTATTCATACAGAATAACTATTTTAGAAACTGTAAGAATCCAATGCTTTCATCTAATCAGGGAACAGATGCACTTGGTGAGGGTACATTCTCAGGTGAGAACGGTGGTATCATTAAAGCATATGGAAATGTTATCGTAGGTGCACAGAAGATTATCTATGCAAATGCTGTTTCAGAAACAGGTGATTCTGCAAATGCAGCATCATTTGATGCATACCTTGCAAAGTCAGCAGATGAGAAAGTTCCATCTTCATATAAGACTGTAGCAGGTGCAACATCTTATGATAACTTTGATACAACTAAGGATCTCGGAGTTAAATCAGGAAGTCTTAATAATGCAGAAGATGTACCTTCAGTAGTAACATCTGCAAAGGGAGCAGGAAGCCTTGGTGGTGGAGTGATTTCATGGACATTCTCTGATAAAGATGATTCTGTATATGCCATAGATAAGGAATTAAAGGCAACAGTTACTAATTACAAGAATACAGACCTTGTTTCTGTAGGTGGTACTAATGCGAAGATTGTATCACCAGATCCAACAACAGAAGAAACTAAGGCAACAGAGAGTACAACAAAAGCAACACAGGCAACAACAAAGGAAACACAGACAACAACAAAAGCAACACAGGCAACAACTAAATCAACAGAAAGCGCAACAAAGGCAACTGAAAAGGAAACAACGGGTTCAGATGCAACAACATCATATGATAAGACAAGCCTTTCTTATTCAGGTGCGTATACAGATATCAGTAAGAAGAAAGATGCAGATTTCAAGAATGCAAAATATGTATCATCTTCAAATGAAATTCTTAATGCAATCAGTTCAGCTAAGGCTGGCGATGTAATTATTGTAAAAGAGGGAACATATAAGTTCTCTGATACAATTGTAATTAATAATGCCATGAATGGAAAATCAGGCTCTTATATTATTGTAAAGGCTGAAAGTGGCAAGGAAGTTAAGTTTGATTTTTCAGCACAGAAGCTTGACGGAGCTAACAGAGGTGTAGTTGTAGATGGAGATTACTGGTATTTCCAGGGAATTAATTTCTATGGTGCTGGAGATAACGGAGTATTACTTGCTGGTAATAACAACATTTTTGAAAAATGTGTATTTGAAGCAAACAGAGATTCAGGACTCCAGATTTCAAGATATGACACAACAGCTGCTACTAAAGATTTATGGCCATCAAATAACCTGATTATCAACTGTACATCACATGATAACTGTGATTTCCCTGACCAGGGTGGTACAGGTGAGAATGCAGATGGATTTGCTGCAAAGCTTACATGTGGTGAAGGCAATGTATTTGACGGATGTATATCATACAGCAACTCAGATGATGGATGGGATTTATTTGCAAAGAGTGCAACAGGTCCTATAGGTGTAATTACAATAAGAAATTGCGTTGCATTTAACAACGGAACATTATCTAATGGTGTTCATTATGCTAATGGAGATATGAATGGATTTAAGCTTGGTGGTTCAGGTGTTGGAACTCCACATAATGTAATGAATTGTCTGTCATTTGACAATGGTGCAACAGGATTTACAGATAATAATAACCCAACAGGTCTTACAATTGTAAATGTTACAGCATGGGGCAATGGAAAGTATGCTAAGAAGGGTAACTTCTTATGTTACAGAACATCAAGTGCAGCAATATTTAAGGGACTTGTATCAGCTGGTGCAATTGATTCAGATAAGTTTACTGGTAAAATGGCTGATTCAATATATTACAATTCAGGTAAGTATTATAATCTTTCAGGTTCTTTGTTTACTTCTTTAGTAAGTGGAGATAAGAAGGGAACTGTTGTAACTGACCCTGCTAAGACAGCTGGAATGTTTAAGAACACTGTTAATGCAATTGATATGAGCAAAAATATAGATAAACAGCTTAGAAATGCTGATGGAACAATTAACATGAACAGCCTTTATGAGACAACAGGAAGCTATGCTTCAATGGGAGCAAGATTCAATGTTGCTAATCAGATGATTAGTGTATCTTCAAAGAATTCATCATCTGAGGTAACTAAGCCAGAAGAGACAACAAAGGCTCAGGAAACAACTAAAGCTACTGAAGGCACAACAAAGGAGACACAGGCTCCAACTAAGGCGACAGAGGCAACAACAAAGGAGACACAGACTCCAACAAAGGCTACACAGGCTCCAACAAAAGCAACAGAAGCTTCTTCAGTATCAACAAAGGGTGAAAAATTAATTCTTAATGCTAATGATGTTTCAACAGGAAAGATTAAGAGTTCAACTGTAGTTGATGGTCTTAAGATTGTTGCAACAAGCAAAAAGACTGTAACGGTTGATAAGAGCAATAAGGATTACAAGAATATCAGCTTTACAAAGAGAATCAAGCTTGGCGGTGCAGGAAGCGAATCTGCAAGAGCTATTGCATTTAAGACAGCAGGTGAATCTAAGGTAAAGATATATGCAACAAGCTCAGATACAGATACAAGCAGACTTATTAAGATTATTGATAAGAATGGTAATGATGTAACAAGTACAGCTAAGATACCTGGTTCTTCACTTAAGTCAGTATCATTCAGATTAGATGAGGCAGGTGAATATTATATTGTATCAGAATCTGGTGGAGTTAATATTTATTATGTAGAAGTATCTAATGGTATAGCGTATTAATATTTTGAGAATTTCCCCGCACATAGTGCGGGGATTTTTTTGCAAAAACATTTTATGGTAAAATATACACAAAGACTTGACCTTGACATAGGTTCATAGTTTACAATTTGAACAAATAAAAGAAAGGAATGGTCTTTGTTATGAAAAACAAAAATAGAAGGCTGATCAGTTGTCTGCTTAGTGCAATCCTTTTGCTTGTTATGAGCTTTGGATTTGGAACATTTGCAGGAGCTGAGGAATCAGATTCATCAAAGCCTGTTGTCTGGATTGTGGGAGATTCGACAGTCAGTGCTTTCACAGACAATTATTATTATCCTAGATATGGATGGGGAACACAGATTGATAAGTATCTGGATGGAACTTTTGAGGTAAAGAATATTGCTTTATCAGGAAGAAGTTCAACAAGCTATACAGCGGATAAGGAGTATGGTGAGCTTATAGCTGGAATGAAAAAGGGAGATTTTCTTCTTGTTGGTTTCGGCCACAATGATGAAAAAGCGGAGAGCGGAAGATATACTAACCCTAATGGAGATTATAAAACAGCAGGTTCATTTGCTTATTCTTTATATGAGAATTATATAAAGCCAGCACAGGCAGCAGGAACAACAGTTGTTTTATGTACACCGATTGTAAGAAGAACTGCTGATGGCAACTGGTCTGACAGTCAGCTTCATGTTACAGCTGCTTCAGGAGAGTTTGAAGGAGGAAGTTATCCACAGGCAATCATTAATCTTGGAAAAGATCTTAATGTTCCAGTGGTTGATATGACTTCTCTTACTAAGAAATTATATGATTCATTAGGAGCAGCCGAGACAGTTAATTTACATGCATGGACATCATCAAAGCCAGAAAGTGTAGACAATACGCATACTAATATCTGGGGCGGAACATATAATGCATATCTTGTTACTAAGACAATTAAGGAACTTAATGTAGCAGGACTTGCAGAGCATATTATTGATGCTAAAGCACCAACTAAGAGTGATGTTTTAAAGTCTAATCCTGATTATAAAGAGTCAGAATATTCAAATGATTTAAAAGACAGCGAATTATGGGCTAATGCAGGAATCTTTAAGGGAACTGTATTTGGAAATGTTGGCGGCAATGATAAGATAGCATCTAAATTTAAGCTTGAGAGTCTTGACAATGGTAATATTAATATTGCTGTTAATGGAGCAGGAAAGATAGCAAGTACTGCTGATGGAATTGCTATGTATTATTACAGAGTTCCAGCAAACAGTAATTTTACAATTACAGCAAAGGCGACTGTAAACAGTTTTACATCTAATGATCAGGTATCATTCGGTCTTATGGCAAGAGATGATATGTATGTAGATCAGTATATTAACAGTACAATGGGTGACTATGTTGCAGCTGGTCCACTTAAGCTTACTAAGAAAGATTCTGTATGGAACTGTTTTGCAAGAAAGAGTGGCGCTCTTACACAGGGCGGAACATGTGCTAATGAAATTAAGGCTGGTGAGACATATAACCTTAAAATCGAAAGTAATACAGATGGTTATGCATGTACATTTGGTAATGAAGAAACTATTACAGGTGGTTTTGATTTTAAATTAACTTCTGTAGATTCAGAATATGTATATGTTGGAATGTATGTTGCAAGAAGTGCTGATGTGACATTTTCAGATGTTAAGCTTGTTGTTGATGGTAAGGAGATTACATCTGCAGGCGAACCAGAGAATCCAACACCGGGCGAACCAGAGAATCCAGCACCAGGTGAACCAGAGAATCCAACACCGGGTGAACCAGAGAATCCAGCACCAGAGCAGCCTGCTAAACCAGAGACACCGGCAGAGCAGCCAGCTACAGATCCAGTGGTATCAGACAATAATGGTGTTGAGACAGGTGATTCATACCATATGGTATGGTATATTGCTGCAATGACATTAACAGCAGGAATTGCATGTGTTGAATTAAAGAGAAAGAAGACATTCGATAAATAAGTTTATAAGAATTTACTTCTCCTAATATTTCCAGAAAAAGCTTCCGGTTAACTGCCGGGGCTTTTTCATTTT
>OGOM01000346.1_pt1 | contig 47073 bp, 29 predicted proteins | sample 1552681 | NCBI WGS metagenome assembly OGOM01 (sample SAMEA2580188, study PRJEB22360) | human gut metagenome | biome: human gut; feature: human-associated habitat; material: faeces | place: Denmark | collected 2008/2010 | reverse complement strand
CCTCTTCGATACGCATCTTGGGAATACCGGTTTCGATAGCCTTCGCCATACCGCCCAGTTTTTCCACTTCCTGAATCAATTCCCAAGCCTTGTGCGCCAGTTCATTGGTCAGAGACTCTACATAGTAAGAACCGCCCCACGGGTCGACATTCTTGCAGATGTAAGTTTCTTCCTGAATATAAATCTGCGTATTACGTGCAATACGCGCAGAGAAATCGGTAGGCAATGCGATAGCCTCGTCCAAAGCGTTGGTGTGCAAGGATTGGGTATGTCCCAAAGCGGCAGCCATAGCTTCAATACAGGTACGGCCCACGTTGTTGAACGGGTCCTGCTCGGTCAGCGACCAGCCGGAAGTCTGGGAGTGCGTACGCAATGCGAGTGATTTCGGGTTTTTCGGGTTGAACTGTTTCACAATCTTCGCCCACAACATACGTGCGGCACGCATCTTGGCTATCTCCATGAAGTGGTTGGTGCCGATAGCCCAGAAGAATGACAGACGCGGTGCGAATGCGTCGATGTCGATACCTGCGGCAACACCTGCACGAAGATATTCCAGACCGTCGGCCAGGGTGTAAGCCAACTCGATGTCCGCTGTGGCGCCGGCTTCCTGCATATGGTAACCGGAGATAGAGATAGAGTTGAACTTAGGCATCTTCTGAGATGTGTATTCAAAGATATCGGAGATAATCTTCATGGAGAATGCAGGCGGATAGATATAGGTGTTACGCACCATGAACTCCTTCAGGATATCGTTCTGGATAGTACCCGCCATTTCTTCCAACTTGGCGCCTTGCTCCAGACCGGCATTGATGTAGAATGCCATGATAGGAAGCACCGCACCGTTCATGGTCATGGATACGGACATCTTGTTCAAGGGAATACCGTCGAAGAGCACCTTCATGTTTTCCAGTGAACAGATGGACACACCTGCCTTACCAACGTCGCCTACCACACGTTCGTGGTCGGGGTCGTAGCCGCGGTGGGTAGCCAGGTCGAATGCCACGGACAGACCTTTCTGTCCGGAGGCCAGGTTACGGCGATAGAAAGCATTGGACTCCTCGGCAGTAGAGAACCCTGCATACTGGCGGATAGTCCACGGACGCAAGGTGTACATTACAGAGTACGGACCGCGCAGATAAGGCGGGATACCTGCCGCATAGTCGAGGTGTTCCATACCTTCGAGGTCTTCTTTGGTGTAAACAGGCTTCACTTCAATGTGTTCCGGAGTCTTCCAGTCGGCTTTGATGCCGTTAGCCTTTTGCCACTCAGCACCATTGGCGGGCTGGAAAGCGGCATATATATCTAAGTTTTTAAAATCTTTTCTCATCTTACTTCAAAAGTTTAGCGTTGAATTCCTTTAATGTTTCCAGAACGTTGACACGAACATGGATAAAGTTCTCGATACCTGCCGCTTTCAGCTCGTCCATGCAAGCGGGAGCGCCGGCTACGATGAACATGGCGCGGCCGTTCAAGGCCTTGAAAGCGGGAATTGCATATTCCGCATATTCATCATCGCTCGAACAGAGAACCACAATATCGGCTTTAGCCGCCATTGCAGCTTCCACCCCTTCCTCTACGGTCGGGAAACCGAGGTTGTCAACAACTTCATATCCGGCACAGGCCAGGAAGTTACAAGAGTATTGGGCACGTGCCTGACGCATAGCCAGGTTGCCGATAGTCAGCATAAATGCTTTGGGACGCTTGCCGGACGCTTCCGTTTCCAGACGCAACGCTTCAAATTCGCTGGCTGCACGGTCGAAGTTCAGTGACGGAACATCCTTTTCGCAAGTACTGTGTCCGCCGCAGCAGCAAGAAGCTTCCAACGGTTTCTTGTCGCCCGCCTTCTCGTTGAAGTTCGGGAACTGGTTGGTTCCTAACAGGATTTCACGACGGGTAGCGACTGCTTTCTTGCGGGCTTCGTTGGATGCGTTAACTGCTTTCTGGATTTCGCCGGAAGCGACTTCCGCACCAAAACCGCCCTTATCTTCCACTTCCAAGAACAACTTCCAGGCTACATCAGCCAGAGAATTTGTCAAAACTTCCACATAATAAGAACCGGCAGAAGGATCGACAACCTTATCCAAATGACATTCTTCCTTCAACAACAACTGCTGGTTGCGGGCTATACGTTCGGAGAAGTCGTCCGGAGTCTGATAAGTCTTGTCGAACGGACGAACCGTGATCGAATCGACACCGGCAAGAGCAGCAGACATGGCTTCCGTCTGTGAACGCAGCAAGTTTACGTGAGCATCATAAACCGTCATGTTCCATTCCGAAGTCTGTGCATGAACATGCATCTTGCAAGCGCACTGGCAAGCAGGGTTGTAGGCGGCAACGATTTCTGCCCACAGCCAACGAGCAGCACGGAACTTGGCGATTTCCATGAAGTAGTTGGAGCTGATACCAAAATTGAATTTGATCTTCTTGGCCACTTCCGTAGCGTCCAGGCCTGCCTCGGTCAGCTTAGCCAGCAGTTCGTTTCCCCAAGCCAATGCATATCCCAACTCCTGAGAGATATAAGCACCTGCATTGTTGAAGTAGAAGGCATTCACTGCCAATACTTTGTAACCCGGCAGAGCAGCACCCGCTTTGAGCACAGCAGCAGCAGCTTCCACCCAGTTTTCATTTTCCTTACCTTTTACCAGAGGTTTCTTGAACGGGTCGTAGTTTACAGACCCTTTGCATTTTTCCAGGTCTGCGCCTTTGCCTTTGAAATAGTCGGCGAGAATACCGATCAGCATTTCAGCCTTGCAGTTGCAAGTATTGAAATTCAGTTCCACACACTCAGGACAAATCCCGTCAAGTAAGGTAGCAATGTTTTCAGCGTTTACGTCGCTTCCCTTAATGATGAAGCCAAGAGACGTCACACCCTTATTCAGGATGTCAAGGGCTTTTTCATTAGCACCTTTGAAACAGGTGACTTCGATGTTCTGGCGCACCTTCCAATCGTTGTCCTTCTTTGTTCCGCGAACATAAGGGAATTCACCGGGAAGAGACTCGGTAGTCTTCAAACCTTCGATGTCTTCTGCACGATAGAAAGGATTCACATTAAATCCTTCGCCTGTCTTCCAAACAAGCTTTTTCTCAAACGGAACCCCTTTCAGGTCGGCCGTAATCTTCGCCATCCACTCTTCAGTAGACACAGGTGCGAATTCTGAGAAAAGTTTTTCTTTTAATTCTGCCATAATATTAGTTATTTTAATACTGGTATTAGTAATTGTTCAATAGTATATTGTTCAATAACAGAAGGCAAAGGTAGAATAAATAAACTTGAACGCAAATGAAATACAAACGAATTTGACACCTCTTTTAACGCCTTTTAGTGGAGACACATAGAATTTGGATACCAAAATGACAGGAGACAAACATTTTCTTCAAAAAAATTTCTCCAAATGATACATCGGAATAAAATATTTACTAATTTCGCAACGTCAAACAAAGACTACCCGGTGCATTCGTCTAGTGGTCTAGGACGCCGCCCTCTCACGGCGGAAACTCGGGTTCGAACCCCGGACGCACTACAAGAAGCTCGCAGTTCATTTGCGGGCTTTTTCTTTTTCAGGTTATGAACAAACGTGTCTCGTCCTGATTCAAGTTGACCATGCCACCTCCCGCTTTATATCCACAACTATATATTAGTGAAAAATAAGGACGTAACAACCCAAACTAACAAACATATACACTGAGATTTATAACCAAGACTACTACTCTTTTGCTTTTCGACCAAAGGCAAAAAGGTTTTCGCCCTTAGTCGAAAGGGCTTTTGACTAAGGGCGAAAACCTATTCGACTAAGGGCAAAAGGTCTATGGTTAAGCGGTTTTGCAATAGAAGTATGGTTATTGCCACTTAAATAGTGGCCTTCCGAGTCCGACTTACACTCAGATGAAAGCAAATTATACTTATCTGAACAATGTTGAAACAACCACGCTATCTCCATCATTAGGAGCCGGCTGCAGATCCAGCAAGCGGGCAATTATCAGATACAAATTGACATTCGCCATCACCGGCAGCTCGACATTCTGTTTGAAGGAAGGCCCTGCAGCATAAAAGATGGCCTCCATTTCCGGAGCAAAGTTATCATATCCATGTGTAGCCGCGAATACAGGACACGATTCGGGGCGGAATTGCAGATACGTCCCGATATCCGGTAATACGAACAGATCGCCTATACGCGGATTCTTTCCATACACGAACTTTTCCGGAATCTCATTCTTTCTCCAAACCGTTACACGAGGTACACGCTTCAGGATTGCATAAGCGCTATCTGTATAAGTCGGTTTCGGATAAAGCAAAGTCGGCACTCCGTCGAAAACATAATCGAAACTGTCGCGAGGCAGATAATCGTTCAGATTCACATAATTCTCCGGATAATAAGTTGCCATGCCATGATCAGACAGGACGATAAAATCAATCTGGTCAAAGATATCCAGCCTACGGGCTTCAGCAAAGAAGTCACCTAATATACGGTCCAAATGTTCAACCGTTGAAAGGGTTGCCGACGAATCGGGGGTTGCCCTATGCCCGACTCCGTCCGGTTCTTCCATATACCACATGATCAGGTGCGGGCGGACTTCCTCCGGCAGTTGCAACCAAGCAATCACCGAATCCGCCCTGTCAGAAAAAGGAACATTCTTATCGAACGGTTTCCAGATGGAAGGCCGGCATCCCTGTATCGGATATTCACTACCGACCCAATAGAACGAGGCGGTTCGGACACCCTGCTTTTCCGCCGTGTTCCAGATCGGCTCTCCTCCGAAAAAGGCTGGATTCGGATTTCCCATCACATAGACGCTATCCAGATCGGGGGCATAAAAGAAATTATTCACCAATCCATGATGATCCGGATGCAAGCCTGTCGCCATACTGTAATGGTTCGGGAAAGTCACACTCGGAAAGCTGGGACGAAAAGCAGCCTTCACCCCAACGCAGGCCAATGAATCGAACGTCGGCGTATGTGCATGCGACGGATAATCCGAACGAAAACCGTCCATAGACAGGACTACGACGTAGCGTTCCTTCTTCGAGTGAGCCGTACATCCGGCTATCGACAAACAGATTATCGAAAAGAGACTTACTAATATGAATGTCTGAAATCTATACATATAGGTTTAGAAAATATATTTAAAACCGATCTGGGCATGCCAGCGAGACAAAACATCATTCTTGGTGATCGTATTCCTCGAATTATAAGCATATGTGTTTGTGTAGTTGCCATCTTCACCCTTCTTACTGCCGATTACCTGCAAAGGCATTACGTTATAGGCTGCTGTGTAAGTGGTTCCCCATTTCTTATTCAACATATTGGCAAAGTTCGTAACGTCGAATGTCACCTGGAATTTGCTGCCACGGTCTTTCAGCACGAAGATATCCTGCGCCACATGCAGGTCGACCCGGTTTTCCCACGGAGCCGAATTGGAGTTACGCATGGCGTACGCTCCACGATGTTTCTTTGCATAGCTGTCGCCTTCGATCCATTCGTCAAACTTCCGACGGTCTTCTTCTGTCTTGAAGTCCATCTTCTGCAGTTCGTCTTCAGTCGGGATATAAAGCAATGAGTTTCCACCCCAGCCGTCACCGTTGTAGTCGATATAGACCGTTTTCTTTTTCTCGGCATCGTAGTAAGATTCGTTCATCGTCAGACTGTAACGCTGTCCCACGTAGCCGTTATAGACAAGAGAGACGGTAGTTGCCATGAAGCCTTTGGCATAGCGGGGAGTCCGATAACCGACAGAAACCATCACACGGTGAGGGATATCGAACATGGAATAAGCCAGACCAGGGTTATTGGAATCTACCGCATAATTATATTTCCAGTTGGAATAAGCCACAGAAGAGGTTCCGTCATACACCGATTTGGAATGCCCGAACGTATAAGACGCAGCCAAGTCCAAACCGAAATAGAAACTCTTTTCAAACAAGGCGGACAGAGAATAGGTATATCCCATATTCGTATTTTTCAGATTGGTAATACTGAAATACTTCTTGTCTACGGAGTAATAAGGAGTGGCGGAAGTTTCCACACCCGGAACGGCATAGACTTTGGCATTGCTCGATAATGCCAGGTTCTCAAAATATACGTTATTGAATGTTTTGGAATATAGCCCTTCCAAAGTCATCTTCACATCACCGGGCAAGACACGTTCCAATGCCAAGTTCACACGGAAAACCTGCGGATATTTAAAGTCTTTGGACACGGTCACGATATCGGGGGTCGCAGGATTTCCCTTTTGGGAATTCATGGCTCCGATCGGATCATCCGCATATTGTCCCAACGAAGGGGCGGAAGTCGAACCGGAAGCAAAGATAGTCGTACCTTTCTGCTCAACCCCGGTATTATTATAAGCATTGGAAAGCCATACAAAAGGAACGCGCCCCGTAAACAACCCCAGTCCACCACGAATCAAGGTGGTCCGGCTATCGTCCGTATACCAGCGGAATCCCAGACGGGGAGATACCATCACTTTGGCGCCGGGCATTTCTCCTACTCTTTCCTTAATATTTTTGCTTGCGGCATATTCATTGAATTCATTATTGACTGTCGGATCATTAAACAACAAAGGGATATCAAAACGTAAACCGTAAGTCAGCGAAAAATTATCGGCGACATCCCATTTGTCCTGTGCATAGAAGCCAAACTGACCGGCTTTAATAATAGGTGTATAGCGATAGTTACCGCCCGTCACATCGGGGTCTGTATACTTGAATACATATTTGGAAGGACTGTCGTTCAAGAATGCGTCCATCGAACCGAACTCCCATGAGCCGGTAACGGCCTGGATAAAGAGGTTCTTCATCCGGAATATTTCATTGTGCGTACCGAAAGTAAAAGTATGATTACCCTTATACCAGGAAAGATTGTCCTCAAATGTGTAAATATCCTGATCCAGGGCGTTTGCACCGGAAGAATACTCCGTACCGATGTTGACCGTCGTATTGTTCGTTCCGCTGTTATCACTACCGTTAATCTTTACGTTCGGCCCTTGGTAAGCCACCTGGCGTTCATCCCGGACTGTCGTAACACCTGCACGGAACTCGTTATACAAGACATCGCTCCAATGGGAGTTCCACTCGGCCACAAACGAATTCGTCTTATTTTTCATCCGGTAACCACTCCCGTTAAAGAAGTAGGTCGTGCTTGACGGGCTGAAAATGTCATCGTATGAGTTATTATACTGATAACGGAAAGCCAGTTTATTGTTCCGGTCGATATTCCAGTCGATACGTCCTAAGAAATTAAAGGCCCTCTGATCTACATCGCGTGATCCGAAGCTCTCACGGATTCCGGTATATTCTTCATACTTATCGGCGATTTTCTGTGCCATATCGGTGGAAAATCCTTTCTCGTCATATCCGGCATAGAAACGGGAGGGATAAGATTCCTTACGGTTTTCTGCATTGGCAAAGAAAAACAGCTTGTCTTTGATGATCGGACCACTCAACGTCCCGCCAAAAGTTTTTGTGGACTGTTCCGTCAATTTATCCTTTATGTTATCTTTATAAGCATTGTATTTTCCGTAGAGACCTTCATTTGTAAAATAGGAATAGACCGATGCATGATATGTGTTGTTTCCCTGTTTGGTAATAGCATTGATGCCACCTCCGGTAAAACCGCTCTGGCGGACATCGAAAGGAGCGACCACCACTTGGATTTCCTGGATGGCATCCATCGAAATCGGATTGGCATTCGTCTGACCACCGTTTGTACCCGACGGAGCCAGCCCGAAAACATCATTGCTCACCGTACCGTCGATCTGGAAACTGTTATAACGGTTATTGGAGCCGGCAAACGTGATCCCTCCGTTTTTGGAGGTCATGGCCATCGGCATATTCTTTACGACATCATATATATTGCGGTCGACCGTCGGAGTCTCCTGTATCCTTCCTGTAGAAAAATTTTCGGATGCACCGATATTCGCTTTTGCATCAGCTGTGACTACCACTTCTCCCAATTGCTCCGAACTGGGATACAAGGTCGCATTCAGGACATATGTATTGCCCAATTCCAACCTGATATCCGTAAAAACAGCCTTTTTATAACCGACATAGGAAATCTCCACTTTATAGGGTCCTCCGGTACGCATTCCCTGGATCGTGTAACGGCCATCCACATTCGTTACCGCACCATACATGGTTCCGGATGGTTCGTGTACCGCTACCACCGTAGCTCCTATCACATACTCATTTTGATCGTCGATAATTTTTCCGCTCAGTACGGAAGTTGTCACCTGAGCTTTTACGGAGAACCCTATGCATATCAAAACACATACAAAAAAGCAGATAACTTTTTTCATACAGAAATTTGTTTTTAATGAATACCCTCTACAAAATTTAACATTGCATCACAAAGATACAACCTTATTATCACGCTTTTATTATATTTCTGTACAAAATTAATGACAACTTATTAATTTTCATTCCCATTACGAAGGTCATCGGCAATATCCTGATGCTGCCGAGCCAACTCTTCCTCCCCTATATGCAGAAATGCTTCGGCAAGATATTCATGGGCTGCAGCGTGCTTCGGTTTCAGGTCGACAGCTTTCATAAAGTCAGAAACGGCCTCGTCGTAATATTTCAGTTGAAGATAAGATTTTCCACGATTATAACGCGCTTTAAATGATTTCGGGTTCAGTCGCACGGCTTCATTCAGGCAAGTAACCGCCTGGAAACCGTCACCCATATCGAGAAGGGTCACTCCTTTACGTACCCAAGCATCCACAAACTCAGGATAAAGCTTGAGCGCTTTGTCGAAAGAGCGAATAGCTGCATTCGGATCGTGCGCTTTCGTAATACATTCATTCCCCATCAAATAGTATTCGTGGGCATATTCTTTCTGAATCTCCCGCTGGGCGTGTATCTCCTCCCGGAGTTTCTTGATCTGCGCCCGTTGAGTGTTCATAGTTTGCAATTTCATACGGAGCAACCGTTGCACTTCTGGCTTTTCCAGCTCATTCCGCTTACTGACAGCAGCAGCGAAAGCCTCAACCATCTCTTTCACATTGCCGGATTTAAAACAACGGGCGGCACGTGCATACAACAATTCCGCCTCACTTTCACGCAAACTTTTTTCAATCAACTGCCGGTCATTAAACATCTGGCTGAACTGGACGATCTCTTTCCGCACAAAGATATCATGCGGAGAAATCCGGCTTTTCAGCACCAGCCCTTCCAGAGACGTACAACGACTTAAAGCGACATATGTCTGGCCACCAGCAAACACACCACCAGTCAAATCCACCACGACACGGCTGAACGTAAGCCCCTGGCTCTTATGCACGGTGATCGCCCAGGCAAGACGAATCGGCAACTGCTCGAAAGTACCGACAATTTCTTCTTCGACCTTTTTCTCCTTTTCATTGTATTTATACTTATAGTTGCGCCAGGAAGTCGGCTCGACCAGATATTCCCTCCCGTCCTCTAACAGGACGTAGACATTCCCATTCTCGTCGATCCCCGACACCATACCGATCGTACCATTGACCCAACGGCGTTCATAATCATTATCGATAAAAATGACCTGGGCCTGCTCCTTGATGGATAGGTTCAATTGTGTCGGTAGAGACGACTCAGGGAAATCACCTTCGATCTTGCCGTGAGAAACGAACTCTTCACCGGGCAATTCCCCCAACTTCCGTTCATTGATAAAATCCACCTGATCCCGCCGGGTGGCAAGCGTGATGTACATATCCTCGTTTCGAGGTATAAAATCAGGGAAATAGCGAGCATTCAAAGTATCCAACTCCTGTTTCCGGGCAATATTGCTACGGATACGATCCAAAATATTGATAAATACAGGATCTGTCTGCCGGTACACTTTCTGCAATTCGATCGGGACCAGATTTATATCTTTGAAGACACGGGCCGAAAAGAAAAACGGACTGGCATAGAAGAGACTTAATATTTCTTTCTGGTCGGCAGGGACCACCGGCTCCAATTGGAAGACGTCGCCGACAAACAGCAATTGCTTGCCTCCGAACGGCAAACGCATATTACCGGAAAAGACACGCAAGATCCGGTCGACACAATCGATGATATCTGCCCGTACCATCGAAATCTCGTCTATAATGATCAATTCCACTTCCGAAATCAACTTCCGATGCTCTTTCCTGTATTTGAAAAACTCGAAGATCCGTCCGTTCTTCAGACTCAAATCCGGATCATCGGGCAACATCGGGCGAAAAGGTAATTTAAAAAAAGAATGAAGCGTCACCCCTTCCGCGTTAATCGCGGCTATCCCTGTCGGTGCCAATACGACATATTTCTTTTTCGTATGTGCGCAGATGTATTTCAAGAACGTGGATTTACCCGTTCCGGCCTTCCCGGTCAAGAAGACGGACTGACGTGTATGAGTGATCAGTTGCAGGGCATCCTGAAACTCCTTATTATCTGTGTCTAACTGAAATTCCAATCGTGTAATTTTTAAGTAGACAAAGCTATAGAATATTTTATATATCTACTCATAAAAAGTCCATAATTTATTTGCATATGTCCGAAACTTTGTCTTATTTTGTGATATCAAAATAATATCAAATAACGATCATTATGAAAACACAGGAAAAGAACTTCGACGGCATCAAATTATCCGGTTTTACGGCTATACTTATCATGCTTGCTTTAACAGGGACAGCCATATATCTACTATCGCTGCCACAAACACCGAGTATCATCGCCGGTGTCATCTGCGGGATATGCGTTGTTGTCATGTTACCCGGATTTATGATCATCCAGCCAAACAATTCGCGCGTATTGACTTTTTTCGGCAGATATGCCGGAACGGTCATTAGTAACGGTTTCTATTGGGTAAACCCACTTTTCCTGAAATCAACCGTAACATTACGCATCCTAAACTTGAACATCGACCCGATCAAAGTCAACGACAAAGTCGGAAATCCGATCATGATCGGAGCCGTGGTCGTCTGGAGAATAAAAGACACCTACAAAGCCAGTTTCGATATATCCGGAAACATCCGAGAGTTTGTCCAAATACAAAGCGATGCCGCTCTACGGCAAGTAGCAGGCATGTATGCTTACGACACAAATGAGACGATTGATAAAGTCACACTCCGTTCCGATGAAAGCGGAGAAATAACCCAACGCCTAGAAGACGAACTCAACAGCCGTCTTGCCATCGCTGGAATCGAAATTGTGGAAGCCCGTATCAACTATCTGGCTTATGCATCCGAAATCGCCAGCGTGATGTTACGCCGCCAGCAGGCAGACGCCATCATTTCTGCCCGCGAACGGATCGTGGAAGGAGCTGTCAGCATGGTTCACCTGGCATTGGAAAAGTTAGAGAAAGACGGTGTTGTCGAGCTGGATGAAGAACGGAAAGCAGCAATGGTCAGCAATCTGCTGGTAGTCCTTTGCGCAGACGAGTCCGCACAACCTGTAGTCAATACAGGTACTTTATATCAGTAACTTAATACAGTAATACTAAATATGGCCAAAAAGGAAAATGGAAATGCGACCAAGAGTTTCATATTGCGTGTGGACGCAGAAATGATGGAAGCGATCGAAGCCTGGGCTGCCGATGAATTTCGGAGTACAAACGGCCAGATACAATACATTTTGGATCAAGCCCTACGCAAGGCAGGGCGCCTCAAAAAGAAACGAATACTAAAATCTGAAGAGAAAAATAAAGAGTAGAAAACAATAATAACGAAAACCTGTCCGGACGTTTTTTAAATATCCTTCGGTAGAAAATAACTTTTCAACTGAAGGATATTTCTTTCTATTCATTATAAATCAACGGCTAATAAATAACCACGCATCCTTATATTTCGGATTGGAACGGAGAGTTGCCATATAAGATTCCGCAGCTTCGCGATTATCAAACTTATCCGCATAGATACGATACTTCCCGTCACGAACAACCTTGCTGACATGCTTACATTCGTTACGATCTACACCGGCAATAAATTCGTCCGCTTGCGATTCTGATGGAAAACTGGCGATTACGATATGATACATTTTTTTAGATTGGACAACTACAGGCCTGGACACAAACGCCTTCTTTTCCGGAGCCGGAACAGACACAACTTTTTTCACTTCACGCGCAATCACCTCTTCCGATGACTCTTGCTTCGTATCTGCCTCCGCCACAGTACTGTCTGGCAAAACCGCTTCAAGAAGAACCGGCTTTTGTACAACCATCCCCGTCGGAACAAAACTGGCTGTATAAGCCTCTTGGTTAACATCTCTAACCGGAGTAGAAACCAACAGGAACAATGCCACTGCAGCAGCCGAAGCCATCACTGTACGGATAAGTTTACGGCTAATCGGAATATAAAGAGTATCTTTCTTCTCTTTTTGGGATACAAGAAGAACCGCTTCTTCGCGTTCCATCTCTAGTGGAGCGAGAACCGGGAAATGGAAAACAGGCAAGCCATACGAGCCGACACTGAACAGATCGGTTTCCCCCGGATGGAAAATCATCTGTCCTTCTTCTCCTATGCTGAACGAACCTAACACCCCTAACGACAACTTTCCATATTGTTGCAGGATGTTCTTTATATCCTCCACATCTTCTTCCAGCATCAGTTGTGCCTGACGATAGCTCACCTCGTGCATCTGCATATACGATTCAGGCAAAAGCCCGTCATTATGTTGCAGCGTCATATTGAAACCGATCTCTTTTCTCAAAGGACGAAACGTATGTTCCTCCTTATGCTGCATGGCCGGAACAGCCTGCAGAACAAAACCTCCGAACTTCGGCACAATCACACAATCATGCACTAAAAGCAAACGTTCAATATGTGTTACAATTCTAAGCATACAACAAAGGTAAATCTTTTGTCTGGATTGACAAAAAATTTATAGGATTACAATTGATGAAATTCGTATCTTTGTAAGGAAAAGAATCAATTAATCAATAAAGATCATATCATGCTTGCATATACATATATTGAAAAAGGCAAATTTGGTTTAACAGAAAAACCGAAACCGAAAATTACGGATGCACGGGATGCGATCGTGCGTGTGACCCTGGGTAGTATCTGCACCAGTGACCTGCATATCAAGCACGGAAGTGTACCCCGCGCAATACTCGGAACAACCGTCGGACATGAAATGGTAGGTGTCGTCGAAGAAGTGGGAACAGGCGTCACATCTGTCAAACCCGGAGACAGAGTAACCGTGAACGTCGAGACTTTCTGTGGAAAATGCTTCTTTTGCCAACACGGATATGTCAATAATTGTACCGACCTCAACGGTGGCTGGGCTTTAGGCTGCCGTATCGACGGAGGACAGGCGGAATATGTCAGAGTACCCTATGCCGATCAAGGACTGAATCGCATTCCCGACACGGTCAGTGACGAGCAGGCTCTGTTTGTCGGAGACATACTTGCCACAGGTTTTTGGGCTACTCGCATCTCGGAAATTACGGAGAAAGACACGGTCCTCATCATCGGTGCAGGGCCTACCGGAATTTGTACTTTACTCTGCTCGATGCTGAAGAACCCGAAGCATATCATTGTCTGTGAAAAGTCCCCTGAAAGGGTTCGGTTTATCCGTGAACATTACCCTGACGTATTGATCACGACTCCTGATAACTGTAAGGAGTTTGTACTCAAAAACAGTGACCACGGCGGAGCAGATGTTGTTCTGGAAGTGGCAGGGAGCGAAGACAGTTTCCAGATGGCGTGGGAATGCGCTCGTCCAAACGCGACAGTCACAATCGTGGCTCTTTACGATAAACCTCTACTTTTCCCTCTGCCTGACATGTATGGTAAGAACCTGATTTTCAAAACCGGTGGAGTAGACGGTTGTGATTGTGCTGAGATTCTCCAACTGATTGAGGAAGGCAAGATAGACACCACTCCCCTTATCACCCACCGCTTTGCATTGAACGAGATCGAGGAGGCTTATCGAGTTTTTGAAAACAAACTGGACGGTGTAATCAAGATTGCTATTTATTAAAAGACTTGTCAAATGCCTGTTATCGAAATATCTTCTTTATCTCATCCCGGAGTCGAGATGTTCTGTACACTCACCGAAGCTCAGTTGCGCAATCGTATCGAGCCAGACAAAGGTATTTTTATCGTAGAAAGCCCAAAGGTTATCACGAGGGCTCTGGATGCCGGCTACGAACCTTTAGCCATTTTGTGCGAGCACAAGCATATCACAGGAGATGCTTCCGATATCATTGAACGTTGTAGCAACGTGCCTGTCTATACAGGAGAAAGGGAGTTGCTTGCGACATTGACCGGCTATGTCCTGACACGCGGTGTCCTTTGCGCCATGCGTCGTCCTGAGCCACGCGGCATGGAAGATGTATGCCAGAAGGCCCGACGCATCGTCGTAATCGATGGGGTTGTCGACACAACCAATATCGGTGCTATTTTCCGTTCGGCGGCGGCTCTTGGAATTGATGCCGTATTACTGACACGCAACTCTTGTGACCCATTGAACCGTCGCGCAGTCAGAGTGTCAATGGGGACAGTCTTTCTTGTGCCCTGGACTTGGATGGACGGTTCTCTTGGCGACTTGGGAAGACTGGGTTTTCGTACGGCAGCCATGGCACTCACAGACAATTCTATTTCCATCGATAATCCTGTCTTGGCAACCGAACCCAGATTGGCAATCGTGATGGGGACTGAAGGGGACGGACTTTCGCAGGAAACGATTGCCGCAGCCGACTATGTTGTCCGCATCCCCATGTCGCACGGTGTCGATTCACTTAATGTGGCAGCCGCAGCGGCCGTGGCATTTTGGCAACTTCGTGCTCCGAATCCACAATAATTTCCCGATCGCATATCGTTTACCGGCAACCGTTGTAGATATTTTCAATTATGATTACTTTTGCCATCCTATTAAAAAGCGTAAGACCATGGCAGACAATTATCTGGAAAAGAAATACGAAGAATATAAATCCCGCAAGGAGGGACGTACGAACCATCCGTACAATGGTAGGAAAACAACCGTTATCCACAAAACCAGGAGAGTCTTTGTAACAGGAGGTGCGGAAGGTATAGGCAAAGCGATCGTAAGAGCTTTCCGTTCCGCCGGACACCGCGTGGCGTTCTGCGACCGTAACGAAGCGGCGGGAAAAGAGACAGCGTTGCAGACCGGAACTTCTTTTTTCCATGTTGACGTAAGTGACCAAGAAGCGCTAGAGAACTGCATGCAGCAGATTTTCAAGGAATGGGGCGATATCGATATCATAATCAACAATGCGGGAATCAGTTGTTTCTCCCCTATCACGGAAACCGGTGTGGAAGATTTCGACCGGATATTATCCGTGAACTTGCGTCCGGTTTTCATCACTTCCCGCAGATTGGCCATTCACCGCCAATCACAGGAGGCACCCAATCCGTTCGGACGGATCGTCAATATCTGTTCCACTCGCTATCTGATGAGCGAACCCGGCAGCGAAGGTTATGCGGCATCCAAAGGCGGTATCTATTCGCTGACGCACGCCCTTGCACTATCGCTTGCCCAATGGCATATCACGGTCAACTCGATTTCGCCGGGCTGGATCGAGACGCGCGACTACGAACAGCTTCGCCCAGAAGATCACGCCCAACATCCGTCGGGGCGAGTAGGTAAACCGGAAGACATCGCCCGTTTGTGCCTGTTCATCTGCCAGGAGGAAAATGATTTTATGAACGGCGAGAACGTAACGATCGATGGAGGGATGACAAAGAAAATGATCTATATCGAGTGACAATCGCTATACCATAGGCATGACACAACCGTTACATAGACATGGCACAACTGTTACCATAGCATGAAACTGTTGTTTCCTCGGCATGAAACGACTGTACCATGCCGAGGAAACAACAGTGCCAACGGCATGAAGAAATCGTGGCACAACTATAAAAGATCATCAAAGCCGGATTCCTTTTCTATTTCCATATACACTCCAGAGACAGGATGAATAAACCCCAAGTATTCGGCATGCAGATACAAGCGGTCTGCCTTCCTGCCATACAACTCATCCCCTACTATCGGGGCATTCAAGCCAAGCGGATGGGCCGAATGGACACGCAATTGATGTGTGCGCCCGGTTTTCGGTATGAAAGAAATAAAAGTACGCCCCGAATCATAATGCAGCACAGTATAATCAGTCACGGCAGGTTTTCCGTGAACCGCATCGACCACCTGCCGCGGCCGGTCTTCCGGATCCGGGCGAAGGGGGAGTTCAATATGACCTTCTTTTTTCTCCACAATGCCATCCAACCAAGCGACATATCGTTTACACACCGTCCGGTTCTTGAACTGTGCCTGCAAGTTCTGGTGCACTTCCTTTGTCTTGGCAACGAGCATCAGACCGGATGTTGCCATATCTAAGCGATGCACGACCATCGGTCCGGTCGCTTCGGGATACATCCGTCGCACTCGCCCGTAGACGGAATCGATATCCGATTTTCCGGGGACTGACAACATGCCGGCCGGTTTGTTCACTACCGACAACCATTCGTCTTCATACATGATTTCCAACTCCGTACCCCGGTGCATATCCGTTTCCAACGGGTTTTTCTCGACGTGTAGGCCTTGTAGCATATGCTTCAGGATCGGTCCGCATTTCCCTTTGCAGGCCGGATAATAATATCCATGACGGCGGATCTCGTTTTTCGGAGAATCTCCCCACCAGAATTCAGCCATAGCAAGAGGTTGCCAACCGTTCCGGTAGGCATATTGCAGAAGCTTGGGAGCCGCACACTCACCTGCACCTGCCGGTGGCGTCTTTTGGACGGTATCTTTAAACAAGTTGCACAAATCCCGTTCCTCTCCGCGGGCGTTCAACATGCGGAATTGTTTGAAAAGCCATTGTTGAAGGGCAGCCGAACGGGTCTTGCGTTCTGCTTTGAGGCGTTCGATTTCCGTCTCGAACACCTCTACTTCCGCTTGGAGGGAAGCAAGGTGATCTTTCCAATATTGTTTCTGCCGTTTCAGTTCCGCTTTCTGGAACTGGCTTTCACGGATCAGCTGCTCCGAATCTACCCGTGTGACGGTCGAACGCAACCGGTCACGTTCAACCTTAGCCGCTTTCATCCGTTCCCGTATATCATCCAAAACCTGTCCGGCAAGGATCGTCTCATCAGTCAACCGTTGCTTGCAATCTTTATATCGCACGTCTGCCTGCAACTCCTCGATCCGCCTGTTGATTCCCGATATCTGTTCTTCTTCGATTCTGAAAAAGCCATCTGGCTCTTGCACGTCATAAACCGGAGGCACGAAATAAGTGTGTCGATTCTTCCCTGCCAGGATGCCGGAGAAGGCTGCCAAATAGCCGACTTCCCCCTCTCCTGTACGGACAATCAAAACGCCGAACATCTTCCCTTTCCGCAGTTCCTCCTGCCATTCTCCCTTTGTCGACAAATAGCGCCCGACCTCGCCCGCTGCCGCCACACAAAGGGGATGCGGGGTATAATGGAACGGATAGGTAAACTTTTCCGGCAGAGAGAGAAGAGAAATAGAATCTGCAAAATAGTGAAGTTTGTTCATGCTTTTTCCGAATCAAAACGTTTTATCCGGCAAAAGTAAAGGATTTTTTTGGACAGCTCCGTTTTATCCAGTAGATTTGTAACCATCAATTTTAGACCAATTAATAATTAGTGTTTTAACAGACCATGAACAGACTCATCATCGCCTTGTTAGGCTCCGTCCTGTATTCCGGCGCAAGTATGGCCCAGAAACAGACCTATTTTACCAATCCTGTTATTCACGGGGATGTCGCCGACCCGTCCATCCTGAGGATCGATGATACTTATTATGCAACGGGGACTTCCTCCGAATGGGCTCCCTACTATCCGGTATTCACATCTAAAGACCTAGTCAACTGGAAACAGACCGGACACGTATTCGAGCAGCAGCCGGAATGGACCAAGTCGTCGTTCTGGGCTCCGGAATGGTATTATCATAACGGTAAGGTTTATGTATACTATACCGCACGAAAGAAGTCGAACAACACTTCCTACATCGGAGTAGCCACTTCCGACTCTCCGACAGGCAAATTCAAAGATCACGGACCGGTTGTCGAATCCGGAACGGAAGCGATCGATGCTTTTATCCTCGAAGACAAGGGTGATTTATACATCAGCTGGAAAGCCTACGGACTGGACAACCGGCCGATCGAACTTCTCGCCAGCAAGTTGACTCCGGACGGGTTGAAATTGACCGGCAAGCCGTTCAGCCTGCTCCGAGACGACGAACGTGTGGGGATGGAAGGACAGCACTGGTTCAAAAAGAACGGTTACTACTATCTGATCTATGCGATTAATGGTTGTTGCGGTCCCAATAGCGACTATGCCGTAGCTGTCGCCCGCTCGAAGAAGCTCGAAGGGCCTTATGAAAAGTATGAAGGAAATCCGATCCTGCACGGGAGCGACGAGATACAATCTATCGGTCATGGCACACTGACGACAACGCCTGACGGACGTATGTTTTATCTATGTCACGCCTATTCGGAAGGCAGCGATTTCTTTTTAGGGCGTCAGCCCCATCTCCAGGAGTTGCGTTTCGGAGAGGACAACTGGCCTTATTTCGTTACCGGCGAATATGCCCGCTTGGTACAACCGATGCCTTTTGCCGATTGCGTGCAAGAGCCTGTAACTGGTTTCTTCGACAATTTTGCCGGCCCGAACCTGCGCCCGGAATGGAGTTGGAATTATCCGTACTCGAATGTCCAAACTAAAATCGAAGCGGGCAGACTGTGGCTGAGTGGTTCTCCCAAGCCGGAATGCAAGGCAGGAGAGGCACTTTGCCTTCGTCCTGCATCTTCGGGCTACACATTGGATGCCGGCATAACAAACCAAAATGGCAGTTGGAAAGGGATCACGCTTTACGGGGATAATAGCTATTATATCGCTTACGGCCCGGTCGGCGACCGATTGCAAATAAAGTTGGTTCGAGAAGGGAAGGAACAACAGTTGGCCGATCTGCCACTGCCCAGCATGGCATTGCATCTGCGCATGCAGGTGAAAGAAGGACTCCCCTATCAATTCGCCTGGAGTAAAGACGGCAAGCAATGGACTCCGGTGAACCACGGTCTATCGGAAGAAGCCATACGCTCACTTATTCGCTGGGATCGGGTGGCACGTCCGGGACTTTATCATGAAGGAGACGAAAAGGAGCCTGCCGTATTTGAATACTGTTCTTTATCCTATCAATAAGAATTAGAAAACGGCATTTGCCAGTTTTCTCAGAATATCTTCATAGGGGATGACAGATGACTTGCGCAACAAGACTCCATCATCCCCATGCATATTTCCACAGACAGGCAAGCACAGACTTAGGCACGGGATTCCCGGCAGATCTGAGCTGGAGCCTTTACTGTATTCCCAAGTCTCATCGGGTTCTGCTTCATGTACAAACACGCACGAAGTACCGCTTGCTTGAAGTAATTCGACAATGTGATAACCGGTTATTATATCAAAACCATGATCGTTTTCGATAGAGAAAGCAGCTTCATCTTCCCAACCTTCATTCGTGACATCAAGCACGAGAGCCTTACCTACCAGACATTCCATTCGGCCTAACATCTGCATGATTTCGATGGCTCCTGCCGAGTCTTTCTCTTCATCTCCCGTGAAAGCGACCAGAACGGATTCATCCAGTTCGCCCCGCAACATCAGGTCGATCACGGCAGCATTGGTCGCACTATTGTCGAACGTGCCCTTCCAGCAAAGTTCGTCTTCGTCTTTGGCAAAACAATTTTTATAAACGCAATCAATATGGGATGAAACAAGCGTCCGGTAAGTATTTTCTTCTTCCATCGGCTTTCCATACAGCAAAGAAAGATTTCCCTCGCCCAACAATTCATAACCCGAATTTTCCAACAAGGCTTTTATCTCATGTATCCGGTCTTTCTTCCGGAACTGTTTTCCGTCATCCTTACAATCCACCGTCAACCGTTTCAACAATTCTGCATATTCCATATATCCCTTCTTCCTATAAAACTACATTAAAAACTCATCCGATCAACAAATATATGGCAGAAACAACAAACCCGCACATATTTGGTATTTAAACTTGGAAGATAATGTTGATTATGCCTAAATTTGTAGAAAAGAACAGACTCAATATGCCATCAACCCGTATCCGACAAGAACAGGAGATCGTCTCACAGATGGTCCGTATCTATTGCCGTCAGAAAGAAAAGCATACGGATTTATGCCCGGATTGTAAAGAACTTTTGCAATATGCTCATGCACGACTGTCTCATTGTCCTTTCGGAGAGAAGAAAACAACATGCCGGTTATGCCCTGTTCATTGCTACAAACCGGATAGGCGCAAGAAAATGCAGGAGGTCATGCGTTTTGCTGGCCCCAGAATGATATTATATCATCCGACAGCTGCTATCCGGCATCTGCTACAAGAATTTTTTCATAAATAGAAATCCATTGTTATTAAAAATCCATGCTACAGAAAATAAATTGGTCTGCAATTAGTCCTGATGAATCAGAAAAGCTAAAAAACGAATTGGTAGAAGTATGGGAGGCCTCCGTTCGAAGCACCCACCGTTTTCTGACCGAAAAGGATATCCGGTTCTTCAAGCCGTTAGTCCGGAACAAATATATTCCGGTTGTCGAATTATACACCATCCGAAATGGACAAAACCGGATAGCTGCATTTATGGGGCTAAGTGACGAATTAATCGAAATGCTTTTCGTCCATCCGGAAGAACAAGGAAAAGGGTACGGCAAGCTGTTAATCGAATTTGCCATTCACCACAAACAGATATTCAAAGTAGACGTCAACGAACAAAACGAAAAGGCTACTTCTTTCTATCTGAACAGAGGATTTGATATTGTCGGAAGAGATGAAACCGATCCAAACGGCAATCCATTTCCGATCCTGCATCTTTCGCTCAATGAAACAATCGTGCAGGCTTCAGACAGTTCCTTCGAAATCCGGCAAATCTTCCGCCATAAGAAACGTTTCCTCGATCTTCTGTTGTTGGCCGATGAACAGGAATCGATGATAGACCTTTATCTCGAACGGGGAGAAATGTTTGCTTTGTACGATCAAAATATCCTAAAAACTATTTGTGTTGTCACGGATGAAGGTGGCAAAACGATCGAACTCAAAAATATCGCAACCGATCCACAATATCAGAAACAGGGATATGGCAAAAGATTGATCCGATTTATCTCCGAACATTATGCGGGGAAATATGACACTCTGCTTGTCGGCACAGGTGAAAGTCCGCTGACCATCCCTTTCTATGAACAGAACGGATTCAAATACTCGCATCGTATCAAGGATTTCTTTACCGACAATTATGATCATCCTATATACGAAGACGGCAAGCAACTAGTGGATATGGTCTACTTACGAAAAGAACTTTCCAAGTCCAAGTAACAAAGTTAATTCAGAATATAGACAAATATATATAATGAAAAATTTTCTTTTTACCGGATTCATTATTTTACTTCTATCCGCAGTATCTTGTAAAACGACTGAAAAAGGAAGTATGACACAAACTCAAACTCCCACATCACAAACCAATGAGAAGAAAAACATTTCTATAAATCGAGAAGAACTCAACGGGACATGGATTATAAAAACAGCCAAAGGTAAAACCGTTATAGGCGATTCACCAGTAGAAATCACTTTCGATCTCACAAACGGACGTATTTACGGCAACGACGGTTGCAACGTGATAAACGGCACTGCATTTTTCGAAAATGAGAATGGGTTACGTTTCGAATCGCTCATCTCGACGATGAAGGCCTGCCGACCAGAAGTTACAGATCGTACTGTCCTCAATGCTTTGAACGAAACCCGCTCTTATAAACGAGCTGATACCAAAGAGCTATCTATCAAATTCTGTGACGAAAAAGGGAAATCTGTGATGACCCTTGAAAAACGAATGGTAGATCTATTAAATGGTTCTTGGAAAGTCACAACTATCGACGGGAAAAAAATCACCGAAGAAAATCCGACTATGGTTATCGATATCCCAGAGGCAAAATTATCTGGATTTGCGGGCTGTAACCGTATGTTCGGAGGGATTTCTTTAGATGGAACCGCTTTCGGAATAGCTTTTACACAAGTAGCAACTACCCGCATGGCTTGTCCAGACATGAAAACGGAGCAATTATTCTTATCGGCACTCGGCAAAGTTACCGGATTTTACATGATAGACAACTTTCATGCAGCATTATATCAACAACCCCAAACTCCGATAATCATCATCGAAAAAGTTCAATAAGAAAATACAAAGCAACGATTACATGTCCACTGAAAAAAGAGCAGGATAAAAAAATTATTCTTATAAAAATAAAAAACGCAGGCGTTATCAACCTGCGTTTTTTATTTAGAAACCCATTTAAATAGTCTATAAACCATTAAAAAATTCGGGTTATAATAGAATAGCCATTTTTTCAAAAAAATGAAATCAAGCACCTCCTTTTATTCAAATCTATTGCTTAATTTTGAGTCGTCTTACTTGCTTACATTAGGGAAAATATGTGTGTGTTACAAAATAGGAAGAAGGATTTTAAACCTTCCGCCTAATCATGTGTAACCCACACCATTCTGTGAAAGCAAGTAAGACATCTTTTGAAGAATGTGAATTAGGCGGAGGTTTTAATATATACAACTAAAAAACAAAAAAGTTTATGCTGCCGCCGACAGTCAAGCAATTTTTCTTCAAATTACTCATCTCCATTTTTGTTCACGATTACAAAAATGTATTAAGGCAATATCGACAAGCCTACACGACTCAACGTCAAATGGAACAATATTTAAGAGTCATCACACCCGAAGACTTATACGATAAAGAACTCGTACGAATTTCAGAGCGAATGAGCGATCTACAAAAACTTATTTATCAACTGCGAAAAAAGGGACTAAGCGACGAGGCAATATCTCGCAAACTAAATCTACCGTTACACAAAATACAAAAACATCTCGATCTCGTAGAATTAGATATTCTCCAAATTTCCCGATATTTCAATTAAGATATAAACAAAAAAGGAGATAATCCTAAAAGGATTATCTCCTTTTTTGTTTGCTACAATCCATTACCAAATAATCACCCGATCTTCGGGAGCCATGTACATGGCATCTCCTTCTTTAATATCAAAAGCCTTAAAGAAAGTTTCCATATTACGCAACGCAGCATTGACACGCCAACGGCCCAACGAGTGAGGGTCAATCTTCGTCAACCGGAGAATTTCGGCATCTCTAATATTGCCGGCCCACAATGCAGCATACGCCAGATAGAAACGTTGATCGGCAGTAAATCCATCGATCGGAGCCGGCTCCACACCATCGAAAGTATTGTGCAATGCAGTGTAAGCAATGCGTAAACCTCCATGGTCAGCAATATTCTCACCTAATGTAAAATGACCATTGGCATGCACTGTATCGAGCACAACAATGTTATCATATTGCGAAGCCAAAATTTCAGCTCGTTTAGTAAATTGCTCGGCATCGGCAGAAGTCCACCAATCATTAAGATTACCATCTTTATCGAACTGTCGCCCTTGATCATCGAATCCGTGAGTCATTTCATGTCCTATAACGACACCGATAGCCCCGTAATTAACGGCATCATCGGCATCAAAATTAAAGAATGGAGGCTGCAAAATTCCGGCAGGGAAACAAATTTCGTTAGAGCTCGGATTATAATAAGCATTAACGGTTTGAGGACTCATATACCACTTGGTCTTATCCACAGGTTTCCCTTCATCTTTCAGAGAATATAAAGTTTCAAATTCGGCTGCACGACGAATATTAGCATAATAGCTATCTTTCGGATTCACCGTCAAACCAGTATAATCGCGCCATTTATCGGGATAACCGATCTTTACATAAAAGTTGTTTAGTTTCTCATGAGCCTTCGCTTTGGTTTCATCGCTCATCCATTCAAGGCTGTCTATATGTTGTCCCAGTGCGGTCTGCAAATTCGCAACAAGTTGTACCATACGCTCTTTTGCCTCAGGAGGGAAATATTTAGCAACATACATTTCGCCCACTGCCTCCGACAAGAGACTGTTAGGGACATCGAGAGCACGTTTCCAACGAGGTTCAATTTGTTCTTTCCCCGATAAAGTCTTCGAATAGAAATCGAAATGAGCATTTACAAAGTCATCGCTCAAATAGGGAGCTGCGCCATCGATACAGTTGAACGCCAAATAATCGCGAATCTCTTGCTCGCTCAATGTTTTCAGCAAATTATTTACAGCTTTCAATGTACGCGGCTGACCGATGTTTATCTTTTTCAAGCTGTCTAAACCCACCGTATTAAAATAGATATCCCAATCCAGACCGCCGAATTGCTTTTTCAATTCATCGATTGTCATAACATTATAACCCGCCTGAGGATCACGCAACTCTTCGCGAGTAAAAGCGGCCTTAGCGATTTCGGTCTCCACCTTCAATACGGTAGCAGCTGCTTGCGCTGCGGACTCGGCACTGTATCCCGACAATGTAAATATTTTCTGAATATAGTTGCGATAACTATCCCGTATCTTGCTATTGGCTTCATCGTCGGCTATATAGTAATCACGGTCACCCATATTCATACCCGCCTGATACCAACCTGCGATATTCATCGTACTGTTCTTAGCATCGGCATCCACATATATGGCAAAAAATGGGGCTGATGTGGTACGATGCATCTCTCCTATCATGGCACTTATCGCCTCTTTACCGGAAAGTGATTGTATACGACTCAATTCTTCCGCAATAGGAGAAGCTCCCTCCTCATTCAATCGCACACTATCCAATCCCATATTGTACAAATCGCCAATTTTTTGAGCGATACTACCCGGTTCAGCCTTTTGTTTACCTAATTCTTCGAATAACAATCGAATTTGTTCTCGGTTATTTTCACGTAATTGGTCGAAAGATCCGAAACGAGCATACTCAGGCTTCAACGGATTTTTCTTCATCCAGCCGCCACACGCATAATCATAAAAATCATCACCACAAGCTACCGTCGTATCGAGATTGGAAAGATCGATACCCGGAGTCTTTACGGTCGATTTGCTTGTACAACCAGTAGCAAGCAAAGCAGCAGCAAACGATAAAATCATTACTCTTTTCATTTTACTTTCATTTTTATATGTTTCATTCACTTTGTAGAATATAGAATGCGTTTCCTCAAAGATTCTAATCGAACTTAGCTTTTTGCATTCGACTTTTGCTATATTTATTTCTGTAATTTATCCAATACTTCGGAGGCCTCGGACCATTTCCACATCACATCATCGAGTTGCTTCTTCAACTGTCCATGTAGTTCGTATAACGAAGTATCCGCCGCACCATCGGGCGTTGCCAACTTTTCCTCCACCTCGGCTATTCGTTTCTCCAAACCAGCAATCTCCGATTCAATATCTGCAACCACCTTTTCGGCCTTTCTCAAACGACGGGCAAACTCTTTTTGCTCTCCATACGACAACTTAGAATCCTCCGATTTGGCCGAGGAAGCAGAATCTTTCGAAATATTTCCGTCCTTCTCTGTTTTCGAAACTGTGGCTCGTTGTTCAAGCTCTCGCAAAGAATCCAGCTTACGACTTTCCAGGAAATCATAAATTCCGCCCAAATGCTCTCGCACCTGTCCTCCACCAAACTCATATACTTTCGAAACCAAACCATCGAGAAATTCCCGGTCGTGGGAAACAAGAATTACCGTCCCGTTAAAATCACGAATCGCTTGTTTCAACACATCTTTGGTACGCATATCCAGATGATTAGTCGGCTCATCGAGAATAAGCAAATTGACAGGTTCGAGCAATAGACGTATCATTGCCAATCGGGTCTTCTCCCCTCCCGACAAAACTTTTACTTTCTTGTCCGAAGCCTCGCCCCCAAACATGAAAGCACCGAGTATATCTCGTATTTTTGTACGAATATCCCCTACCGCGACCCGATCGATCGTATCGAAAACCGTAATAGATTCGTCGAGCAAGCTCGCTTGATTTTGAGCAAAATACCCGATCTTTACATTATGCCCTATCTTCAAAGTTCCTGTATAGGGAATTTCGCCCATGATACATTTTACCAAAGTCGATTTTCCTTCACCGTTTTTCCCGACAAAAGCGACTTTTTCGCCTCGTTTAATCGTAAACGTGGCATTCGAAAAAACCACATGACTGCCATAATTCTTTCCTACTCCTTCGGCGATAATGGGATAATCGCCCGAACGAGGCGCCGGTGGGAATTTCAGATTCAACCGGGAGGTATCTACTTCGTCCACTTCTACTCGTTCGAGTTTGGCTAGTTGCTTGATACGCGACTGTACCTGTACCGACTTCGTTGCCTTATAACGAAAACGCTCGATGAAAGCCTCGGTATCCTGTATCTGTTTCTGCTGGTTCTCATAAGCTCTCATCTGCTGTTCGAGACGCTCTTGCCGGAGAACAACATAACGGGAATAATTGACTTGATAGTCATAAATGCGCCCCAAAGAGATTTCAATCGTCCGTGTTGTCACATTATCGATAAACGCCCGGTCGTGAGAAACCAATACGACCGCATTGGCGCGAGTCGATAAAAAACTTTCAAGCCATTGTATAGACTCTATATCCAAATGGTTGGTAGGCTCATCAAGTAAAAGCACATCGGGACGCTGTAACAACAACTTCGCCAATTCGATACGCATACGCCACCCTCCGCTGAACTCCGACGTATCCCGTCCGAAGTCCTCTCGTGTAAATCCAAGCCCTATTAAAGTTTTCTCTATCTCTGCCTGATAATTGGATGCCCCGATAAGAGCCAATTGCTCATTAGCATTGGAAACCCGCTCTATCAACTCCTGATAATATTCCGACTCATAATCGGTACGCTCGGACAATTCAGTATTCATGCGCTCTATACGCGACTGTAATTCGAATATATGAGAAAAAGCCTGTTCCGCCTCTTCCATTACCGTACGAGTATCGGATAGATTCATCTGCTGGGGAAGATACCCCACCGTAAGGTCTTTCGGCATATTCACACTGCCCGATGTCGGAGCCTGCAACCCGGCTATGATTTTCAACATAGTCGATTTCCCCGCACCATTTTTCCCCACCAATGCAATGCGATCCTTTTTATTAATTACATAAGTAATATTGTCAAATAGTGTATTTCCTCCAAAAGCGACCGAAAGTCCTTCTATCGATATCATATCTTTTATATTACAGTCTGCAAAGATAATGTATGGTAAATACAGAACAAAATTTATTTGCTTCCCATTTAGTCATAAACTATTCAGAATCCTATACCACAGAGTGAATATTTGCAGTCTCCATTTCAAAATCCGAATAAAAAGCGTAAACTTGTAGTCATAAATTTTACATTACAATATGACACCCTTTCTATATCGCATAGCCCAAGCCTTTTACAAAAAGTACGGTAACGAAATCTCTCGACTTGCATTTGTTTTTCCCAACCGGCGAAGCGGCATTTTTTTTCAAAAATATTTGGCCGAAGTTTCCGGGAAACCGATCTTCTCGCCCAAAGTAACCACGATAAACGACCTAATGGCCGAGCTATCGCCCTATACCTTAATAGACCGAATCAGCCTACTTGTAACGTTGTATAAAAAATACATCGAATTGAGAAAGAGCGATGAGACATTCGACAATTTCGTCTTTTGGGGAGACATGCTGTTAGGTGATTTCGACGATGTGGATAAATACATGGTCGATGCTCGGCAATTATTTACCAATATACACGATCTGAAAGAGATAGACGAATTTTATCTGACCGAAGAGCAAATAGAAATCGTCAAACGTTTCTGGGGGCATCTGTTTTTTCCTTCCACCGAAAGCGATAATAAACAGCAATTCATTCAACTGTGGCAAATCCTTTTCGATCTTTATACCGGATTACGAGATGAACTATCCTCTCGAAACAAAGCCTATGAAGGCATGATATTCCGAGACGTCGCCGAACAAAGTAAACGGAAAGAAGCTCTCGACTTACCTTATACACAAGTGGTATTTATCGGATTCAATGCTATCACCGAAGCCGAAAAAATATTCATGGAATATTTACGCGACATCGGCATAGGAGATTTCTATTGGGATTATTACGCTCCCACCTTGCAAGATTCATATAACAAAGCGGCGTTCTTTCTCAACGATAATAAACGAAGATTCCCATCAAAAATCGAGATCAACGAGCATATCGAACAAACGCCTCAGATCGAATTAATATCGATACCGTCGGCTGTCGGGCAGGCAAAACAAGCGACAGATATACTTCAAAGCCTTATCGACAATAATCATTTATCTCCCGAAAAGGCCATCAATACAGCCATCGTTCTCCCCGACGAAGAATTGCTGCTTCCTATGCTATACTCCATTCCACCGGAAATCTCTACGGTAAACATCACTATGGGATATACGTTGCAACACACCACTGTCGCAGCACTTATGGAATCGATATACCAAATGCAGCGCCGCGTCCGGTTCTCAAAAGGAGAGCCGAGATTCTATCATCTCGATGTAAAGCAATTATTGGGACACCGGTTCATAGCGTCCCGAATAGGCGAAAAAGTCTATCAAATAACGAATTTCATCAACGAAAACAATCGCACATTCGTTTCCCCAAAAGAATTAGGGAATCATCGACTGATAAAACTTCTGTTTCTTATCCCCCGTACGACAGATGAAGCGGCAGCCTATCTGATAGAATTACTCGAATATTTGCAACAAGGTGGAAATAGGAGCGATTCATCAGAAGCCGGCGACGAAGAAACTCCTATGGGATTCTCGGCGATAGAACTGGAATTTATGTATCACTACTACATTACCGTCAAACGGTTACGTGATGTTATCGCCAAACAAGACATAGAGATGACTGTAGAAACATTCTTTCGGCTATTGGGGAAAATGGCCGCTTCGATTTCCATACCGTTTCAAGGAGAGCCTTTATCGGGATTACAAATCATGGGCGTACTCGAAACTCGTGCGCTCGATTTCGATAATCTTATTATCCTTTCCATGAACGAAGGGGTGTTCCCCGTTAAGAAAGTGGCCGCCACATTCATTCCCTACAATTTAAGGAAAGGATTTGGCATGGCTACGACAGAGCATCAAGATAGTATTTATGCCTACTACTTTTACCGCATGATAAGCCGGGCTAAACGGGTATTCTTATTATACGACAGTCGCACCGACGGACTCAAAAGCGGAGAAGTGAGCCGATATATATACCAACTGAAATACCATTACCGCATACCCATACAAGAAATACAGATCAATTGCGACATAGCGACCTTCTCTCCGATAACAATCTCCATCGATAAACGGAAATATGGCACAGAAAAAAAATTAGCCGATTTCATGCAAGGAGGAAATAGCGCATTATCGGCCAGTGCAATAAATCGTTATTTGAACTGTCCTTTACAATTTTATCTGCAATACATCGAAAAGATAGAACAAACCGACGAAGTCGCAGAAAGTGTCGATAGCAGTACTTTCGGTAGCATTTATCACGGTATGATGCAAAAAATCTACAACCGTATCAAAGGCGAAAAAGAAAAAATAACTGTCACCGCCGACCACATCGACACCATACGCAAAGACAAAGGCTTGCTCACCCGGTATCTCGAAGAATGTTTTGCCAAAGAGTATTACAAAACTCCACATAGCCCCGAACCGCTAACCGGGTATGATTACCTGACTGGGGAAATCATTCTCAAACTGATTGACAAAACTCTGGAAAAAGACCGTGCCCTTACTCCTTTTTCCTATGTAGCTTCTGAACTTCCCATACATAAAAACATATCTATCGGAAACAACCGATCCATACAGTTGAAAGGCTTTATCGACCGGGTAGATGAACATAACGGACTTATTCGTATCGTCGATTATAAAACCGGACGAGAAAGACTCGATTTCAAATCGGTAACAGAACTTTTCGACCCTTCTGAAAAAGATCGTAAAAAAGCAATCATGCAGGTGTTATTTTACTGCAAATTGTATAAACTAGACAAAGCACCTATGCAACCTTTACAGCCGTCTATTTATATTGTCCGTAACTTATTCGATAAATTCGAATCCTTCTTGAAATACGACAAAGAGCCTCTCACCGACTTTAACCTTGTAGAAAAAGAATTCGACCTATACCTTACTCGTTGTTTAGAAGATATATTCGACCTCGACAAACCATTTTCACAAACCACTGTTGAATCGCATTGTAAATATTGCGATTTCAAACAGTTGTGCAAACGATAACTCGAACAAATGAAAAGCGAATAAATTTTTCTACATAAGCTAATGTTCTTTCTCCAAGAAACATGGTATCGCCCAATTTATTTTAACTTCGCCCTTATACGGCTTAAACTTACAGGAGTAATTCCCAAATATGAGGCAAGACATTCTAAGGGAATTCTTTGTAACAAATCGGGAGTACGCTCCAACAAAACTCTATAACGTTCGGAAGCCGTCGTGAATAACAGTGGAATTAGTTTTTCCTCTGCTCGCAAAAATTCCAATTCGGCGAGTTTTCTCCCCCAATTCGCTATATCGATGTCTTCCTCAAACAAGCGATACAAATCGCTCCTCTTTAAGCAATACAAAAGAGAATCTTCCATAAGCTCTATGGTTTCGTATCCAGCCTCATTCTTTACATAACTTTTCAACGACATGATAGTCGCCCCCTCTTTCCCGATCCAAAACGTTATATCTTTACCTTCGTGCGAAACATAGGCCCTCACAATTCCTCTTTTTATAAAGAATATATCCGACTCGATTTTCCCTTCCTCCAATAGACGATATCCCTTAGGGCGTCCGAGTTCCAAAGAACAAGATAACAACCTATCCATCGATTTCTCTGATATCGGATATATGCTGTTGATTATGTCTCGTAAATCCATAAAACACGACTTATTCCAAGTATATTAAATACCTCTCAAAAAATCTTCGAGCGACTCTTTCCCCAAATTCAACTTTTGTCTCAAACGATAACGATTTTTCTTAACGCTCTCAGGTTGTAAAGAGAGCATTTGGGCTATATGTTTATTTTCCATACCTGTACGGATATATGCACATAAACGAAGCTCCCCTTCGGTAATAGATGGACACAAAGTCTTCAACCGAACAAAGAAATCGGGATGTACCTTTACAAATTGCATTTTAAAGAAATCCCATTCATCGTCGGTCCCCAAGTGCATTCTTATATTGTTACTAATTTGCAAAGCCGTGTTCGATTGAATATTTCCGGCATCTTTTTCTTTTTCCAACTCATCGACAAGAGATTTCAATACTTGGTTCTTCTCCATGATGATCAACGAATTGGAGGCAAGCTCCCTATCTTTGTACTCCAATTCCACTTTGAAACAATTATTCTGCAACATCTCATTCTCCAACCGAGTCACCAATTCTTTATTTTCCAACTCTTTCAATTGTTTCTTTATCTTCTCCTCCCTACTCTTTTTCCAAAATATATAACAAATCAATGCGGCAATACAAAGTATGAATGCACAAACGACAAGAATCAAAACGAACCGGAACCTACCTCTTTCTTCCGCCTGCTGCAATTCGAGTTCCTGTTTCTCTATGGCCGCCCGGCTTTCCATACGTCTAATTTCAGCCAAACTGTTTACTTGGTCCAACGAATCTTTATATTGTTCATACTTGTTCAAATAAACATAAGCACTGTCCTCCTGCTGTATGGCAGCAAAACATTCCGACATATTCTTTATGACAGGAACGATGAGGTCGATATTCCGAATATTCACTCTACGGCATGCCTTTCTATAATAATACAAAGCACTATCCGGTCTATGATTATTTTGGTAAAAACGCCCCATAAAACACTCCGACTGAATCAACAGTCTTTTATTAGCAAATTCGGTAGACAATCGATACGCTTCTGAAACATATTTTTTACTCAGAGGTACATCATGTTCAGTCAACAATAACAAAGTATTGATATAGAAAGATGTATCTTCAACACAAACAGGATTTTCCAACAGCTTATAAAGAATTTTTTCGGCCTGCACCTCTTCATTCATCGAATATAAAACATTCGAAATATTCAACTGGTTTTTTGCCCGATAAACCGGCTTATTCAGTTTCTTATAATAAGAATCTGCTTTCTGCAAATACTCCAACGCCTTAGGATAATCTTTCAGGCGACTCAGTATGTTTCCCATATCGATATAAGCATGAGCCAACATGAACAGATTGTTCGTCCGGGCATAATACTCCGATATTTTCTTTAAATTCTTATAAGTAACATGCGGCTGATTTTTATGCATAATTGTCCATAAATGAAAAACACGCATATAATCATAAACATAACGTATGGAATCTACCTGCTGATAGGCCTCATCAATTAAATGAATTGTAGAATCGGAATTATTTTTTTTAAGCTGCGACCTTGCATCCCAAAATTTAGCTCGCCACAGGTACACCGTTTCTTTATGGTGAGCTCGGGCTATGGTATATAATTCCTGTATCAACGAATCCCGATAATAAATACTATCGGTAGATATAAATTCCAATTCAAGCACATCTGCAATCGAATCGAATGTATTATCGATAGGCTTCCAATACGTCCCTATAACCTCACGCCCCCAAAAGTTAAAGGAATATAACCATAAACAAACGAATAAAAAACCTCTTTTCATGATACAAATATACGAAAAATGCCATCTGTCCACCGATTGTCCATTCTTTTTTTTCGAGAAAAGCAGCATATTAGTTTACATTTGTATATTAAAACTAAAAAATAGTGGTTAATATGAGAAAAGAAAAACTTTTTCATTTATTAGTATTATTAGGATTTACCTTATTATCCATGACCATCTCTGCCCAAACCGACAGTCGTGATGTTTACGGTTGGCTGAGATATGACGATTACAACCAAGACGAATACGGTATTTGTAAATTCAAAACCGATGCGGCCGATGACATTCAACTCGTATGGCCTTACGACCAAGCAAGAGTAGCCTGTGCAGGTGCATTCGCCGAAGGATTCTATTATGTTTATCTATATGAGACCGACGGTTATAATGCCACCCCTTACTCATTCAATCGCATAGATCTTTCCACCGGAGAGTCCACACAGGTCGCAGATTATAGAGGCATGCCATTTTTATTTCAGGATATGACATACGACTATTCGACCCAAACCATGTATGCCATCGGGTATGATGAAAGCGTCTATACAACACTGCTATTGAAAGTAAATCTAACCACCGGAGAAACGACCATTGCAGGAGAGATAGGCGAAAGCAAATATGTAGCCTTAGCCTGTTCTTATGAAGGTCAATTATATGCCATCGATGTAGACTATGGAGATTTATGGAGTATCGATAAATTCACGGGGGCAGCCACAGACATCGGCTATACCGGTGAACGGGTAAGCGAGGATCTTCAATCTATGGAGTTCGATCACGAAACAAATACTCTTTATTGGGCCGGATATAATTTTTGGGGAACGATAGATACCTCTACGGGAGCAGCAGAAGGGATTAGTAAATTAGGGAACTATGCACAAGTCGTAGGACTTTATATACCCTTCAAAAAAACGAATCCTAATGCTCCTGCCGAAATCTCGGATTTACAAATCACACCGGGAGCTAATGGAGAATTATCTGCCGAATTGAGTTGGACAAATCCATCTTTAACTTTCGGAGGGAATAAACTAACCAACTTAACAAAGATAGAAATTTATAGAAACGAACAACTCGTTCACGAAATCACAAACCCGACAATCGGAGAAAAAAGTAATTGGCAAGATACCGGAATACAACAAAATGGATCGGTTGTATATCGAATTACTGCAATCAATAACGAGGGAACAAGCAGCACCACGGCACAAGCAATATTCATAGGACGTGACGTACCGGCAGCTCCTTCCCAACTATCATTGATTGCCCTCGATGAAAACAGAGCAAAAATAACATGGACTACTCCACAAAGCGGTGCAAACGGAGGTTGGATAGATGCCTCTGCTCTCACCTATAAAATTACTCGTCTTCCGGATTCTATCGTTGTAGCCGAAACTACGACCGGTAATGAGTATATAGATAATTCCATCACAAAACTAAATATCTATTCTTATCAGATACAAGCCATTACCCTCGATGGCGCAGGTCCAACCGCAACCACGGACAGGCTTGTCATGGGTCCGGCATTAACTGTACCTTACCGATGTAATTTCGCGACAGACGACCAATTCGCTCTCTGGAATGTGATCGACGCCAATAATGACGAATACACATGGAAACGGGAAACGACTCTTGCAGCCGCTTATTATTCTTATAATGAAGATGGAGAAACCGGGGGAGACGATTGGTTGGTTTCTTCGCCGATTCATTTGGAAAAAGACAAAATCTATCGCTTAAAGTTTAAATTACAATCCTATGACGTAAGTTATCCCGAAAAGGTCGCCGTACATCTGGGTACAGGAGCTTCTGTCGCTGAACAGACGACCTTACTCGGCGACTATGAAGTCGAAAGCAATACATTCGTCGAATATAAAGTCATTCTCCCCGAAAGGTTGGAATCAGGGAATTATCACATTTCTTTCCATTGCCACTCTGAGCCGTACATGTTTATCCTTTATGTAACCGACGTCTTATTAGAAGAAGTCAGCGAAGGGGTCTTATCGGGTGTCGTAACAAACGGACAAACACCTTTGGAGGGTGTGGAAGTAACCATAAAAGACGCTGAAACGAAATGTACTACCGATAAAAAAGGGTTCTATGAATTTAAAGAACTGGAATCAGGGAACTATACATTGACGTTCAATAAAACAGGTTACCGCTATATCGAACAGAGCGATATAATCGTCGAAATGGGGGATACTGCGAAAATAAATACGACGTTGGAGGAACTGCCTACTTATTCCGTAAGCGGTAAAATAGTAAACAGTAAAAACAAACCTATCGGTCACGCGAAAGTATCGATAACCGGATATACCGATTACTCGACAGAATCCGGTCCCGACGGTACATTTATATTCCCACAAGTATATCAATCCAACCTATACGCACTAACCATCGAACGTTACGGGTTAAGCAACGATACACTGACTCTGAACGTAGAGAATAGTAATATCGTTTTAGACGACATCATACTAAAAGACAAGCCTCTGCCTCCCTATTCATTGCAAGCTGAAATTCAGGGAGAACAGGTAAAATTAGAGTGGAAAGAACCTATGGATACCCGTTTATTCCGTCACGATAACGGGATACATGGTGGAAGACTCGGAACAACAGGATCGACAGTAAAAAGCGTATATGGTTCGGTATTCAGAACACCAACCAAGCTAACCGGAATGACATGGTTCACAGAAAATTACCTTACCACCCATCGCACGGTCAATATTTTTGTGTTCGATTTAGATGCCGAAGGAGAGCCCACTTCGACCATCTTATACTCTCAAACGAATGTTCCCAACAAAGATATGGAATGGAGCAGTTTTGAATTCCCGGAACCGATAAATGCACCGAATGGATACATGTTGGCACTCAGCTATGAAGGCCACGTCGGATTAGGACTCGATACAGGCGAAGGTCCTGACTATCCGTTTACCGAAAAAACAAATTGTTTTTCAGAAGATTACACGACCGGAAAGTTCACTTATACGGAAGAACACGATATCAAACGTTCTCTGATGATTCGCGGTATCGGTATTCTGAGCGGTGAAGACGAATTACCGCCTGCCACGACAGATAAAAAATACCAAGTATGGAGACTAACCGCCGAACAGAAAGACACTCCGGAACAATGGGAATTATTAACTGCCGAAACAGTAGAAGCATATTCTTATACCGATACAAATTGGAGCTCCTTGAAACAAGGATTTTATCATTATGCAGTCAAAACCGTTTACAATAACGGAGAAATCGTTTCGCCGGCAGCATTCACGCAAGCGTTAACGAAAGATATGTACACTCGGGTCACCCTCAATATAAAAACGAACACTCCTACCAACGAAGCGAAAGGAGCCCAAGTAGTTCTGGCAAATATTGATGGAAACAGCGAACATATATACACCGGTACAACCGATGCTTCGGGTAAAATCGTCTTCTCCAATATATGGAAAGGGACTTACGATATAAACATTTCATTAAAAGGATTCAATAACTACACAGCCGAATCCGAAGACTTTTCCACTGAAAACAGTTACGAAAAATCTGGCTACATATTACAAGAATATATCGTCAATCCATTCAATCTCGAAGTGGTGAAAACCGACAATGAACAGGAGCGCATGTTCAAATGGAATGTGGCGGAACATCTTTTCGACGATTTCGAAACTCATACCGATTTTGTCATCAACTCGGCTGGAAACATAGGCTGGACTTATATCGACGGTGACGGTCAAGAAACTTATGGAATCGACGACGTAGACTACATCAATGCGACTCTTCCGAAAGCCTATATGATCTTTAACCCATACGCTACCGACCCCAACATCGCACTTTTCGATCCCAATATCAGACCTCGTAGCGGAGAAAAATACTTAGCTTCATTCCCTGCACGTCCGGGTGCGAACAATGACTTTATCATTTCTCCCGAACTGAACTTCAATCGAGACTTTATATTGAAGTTTTATGCCAAGAGTTATACGGAAGATTATGGTAAAGAGTTGATGAACGTAGGATATTCGGTCACCGGTAATGACGCAACCGATTTCATCTGGCTGAACGGAGAAAAACCGATAGAAGTTCCGATGGGAAATTGGACGGAATATAAATATACCATTCCTGCCGAAGCCAAATATATAACGATTAACTGCGTCTCCAATAATATTTTTGTCTTTATGGTCGACGATATATTCATCGGAGTAGAATTACCAGAAGGAGTCGATTTAAACAACATGAAAGAAAATATCTCTTTCGAAGTCTATTTAGATGGCGAAAAAATCAACACGACCCAACAGAGCAATTATCTGTTCTCCGGCCTGAATAAAGGTAAATATAAAGCAGGTGTGAAAGCTGTCTTTTCTTCGGTAACGACCCCTATGACAGAAATAGAGTTTGATGTGGAAGAAGGCAGCGGAATAGAAGAAAACCAATTAAACGGCAGAACGATTCACCCCAATCCGGCAAAAGAGACAGTAACAGTTTCCGGTGAATATGACTACTTGTCCATATTCGATATATCCGGCAAGGAAAAGGCTCGTTATTTTTACGGGGAAACAATAAACGTACGGAACCTGCCATCGGGTATCTACATCGTTAGAATCGTTTCCGGCAGCCAAACCGAGGTGACCAAATTGGTCGTGACTAAATAATAATTTTCTAATTATATTTCGAAGAATCCCGATACATTGTTATGTATCGGGATTCTTTTATTACGTTCGATATTATCATTAATTGTCAAAAACTTATTTCACTTTTTATCAAATGTAAAGTAAAAATAGGCGGGACTGGAATAACTTTGCACCGTTTTCAAATCAACCTCTTGATTTTATGACGAACTGGATTATTTTGATTGTAGCAGGATTCTTCGAATCGTGTTTTGCTTTTTGCTTAGGAAAAATGAAAGGAGTTGTAGGCCTCGAATATTACTTTTGGGGCATAGGTTTTCTAACTTGTCTGGCTCTAAGTATGATACTTCTGGCCAAAGCCATACAGACAATTCCTATCGGCACGGCCTACCCTGTATGGACAGGAATCGGCGCTGTCGGTACGGTGATAGTAGGCATCGTTTTTTTTCATGAACCTGCAACTTTCGGTCGACTGTTTTTCGTTACGACATTAATTGCATCAATCATAGGTCTGAAAATGGTTTAATTAGAAATAAATAGCAATATATGTTCAAAGAGATAATGGCTGTCACCGAACACAACAACCTTAAATCGATACAGACAAAAAAATAAATGAGAAATAAACTACAACCGTGTTCTTTACTATTCTCCGAGCTGTCGTTTTATCCACTCCATCACCACGGCCACGGCATAATGTTGTTCCTCATCGGTCAATTCTCGACCGGCCGGTATACGATGCCATTTTTCGAAACAACCTCGGCAACAACACCCGGTGGCATGTTGAGCTATAAACACGGGATGCCCGCGCATGGGAGTTTGTTTACCATCGTTGGGAATCACGGCCGGAGCCAATCGTTTACGAATAAAATCGGCGGCATGACGGGCAATCGTATCCACTCCTTTTTCTTTCAGATACACTATTTCCTTAGTCGTTAAACGAAATTTGCTGCGAAACCGGGACTGTGAAAGTCGTTCGAAAAGGTCTCCCCAATCATAGGAATTGGGTAAAGCCTCTGTTTTTTCGACAGAAGTCGATTCTGGGAATAACTCACCGCAGAAAAAATCGCTTCCTTTAACCTTCTTCATGAAACAAAAACGACAGATGTTGACCTACAAAATCATCTCCATTCCTACTTTTTGCGGTTTTAAACCACACTTTTCATAAAACGCCATAGCCGGTTCGTTGCAACACCACACATTTAAAGTGACATTGTAACACCCTTGTTCCTTAGCCAACCGAACCACCGCATCATAAATCACTTTACCCACACCATTGCCCCGTTGGCCTTCATCGACACACAAATCGTCGATATACAGAGTCTTTATGTCCGTGAGGATATGACTATCCCGATGTTGCTGAAAAATACAAAACGCATATCCCAAGACTCTATCTTTATCATCTGCCGCTACCAAAACCGGGGTATCGCAATCGGACATAATTTTTCTTAATTCTTCATCTGTATATTTTTTCTTCCCGGATTTAAATAAATCGGGGCGTCCTCGATGATGAATACTATTCACTTGAACCAAAAGTTTGTTTATCTGCTCTATATCCTTTTCTTCTGCAAACCTTATTATCATTGTGCTTATACTTTTTTCATTACGAAGATACTGATTCTTGAATATAAAGAGAAATGTCACCGCCCCCAAAAATCTATCTTTCTCCAATCTCATGGCACATATCACTCTGCGGAACAATCATCGAAGAATCAATAAAAAGGATATATTTCACTAATAATCAAACCAGTACAAATAAAAATTCATAAATATCAATCAAAATAAATACCCAAGAGCAAAGTATAATATATAGATTTTATCGAAAAACGATAATTATTTATTGATTTTCTTTTTGAATTAAAATTTTATATGTATGTTTGCACCATATTAAGAATGAAAGATAAACCAGTTACAATCCTTTTTATTCACAAAAAATCTATCTTTGTAAAAATAGAATGAAACAAACAATAAATAAAAACAAGGAACAATGAAAAAATTTTTCACCACGACATTCGCCTGCGTATTGGGTGTAATGATTGCAGGAATATTATTAACCTTATTGTCCATCGCCGCATTAACCGGAATGGCGGTTTCGACAGAAACCGAATACACAGCGAAACCAAACACTATCATGAAATTGGATTTAGGTATCGTTACCGACCGTAGCCAAGAAGATTTCATGAGCGTTTTGTTTGGGAATCAACAAAAAACAGACGGTCTTGACAACATCATTAAAGCTATAAAAACGGCCAAGACAAACCCGAACATTGCCGGCATATACATCGATGCTAACGGCTCTTCCCTCGGTGTTGCCACTCTCGACCGCATACACCGGGCTCTGAAAGATTTCAAAGAGAGCGATAAATTCATCTATGCTTATGCCGACGACTACACACAACGCGAATATCTACTGAGTGCGGTAGCCGACAGTGTCGTTCTAAATCCGGTAGGAGCTATCGATTTCAGAGGGCTGGCAAGTCAAATAATGTTTGTAAAAGGGCTTTACGATAAATTGGGTATCGAAGTCCAAGTCCTAAAAGTAGGAACATACAAATCGGCGGTAGAACCTTATATCAACACGCAAATGAGTGAAGCGAACCGCGAGCAGACGATGGCCTACATGACTCCTATTTGGAATCATCTTCTCGAACAACTTTCGCAAGACCGAGACATATCGGTGGACCAGCTGAACAATTTGGCCGACACTCTATTGGTGACAGTAGATGCCAAAGAATTAATTGCCAAAGGATTGGTCGATACGTTAATGTACCGTCCTCAAATGAACGAATTTCTGAAAGCCAAAGTGGGAATAGATAAAGACGATGATTTAATCTTCGCATCAATCAACGAAGTAGCATCAATCAAGCAAGCCCCAAATAAAGCCAAAGACGAAATTGCTATCGTCTATGCCGAGGGAGGCATCGATATGGGTGAAACTAACGGAGTGAACACCGCCAAGCTGGTCAAAGATTTAACCAAAATACAAAACGATAAAAACGTAAAAGCAGTTGTTCTCCGGGTTAATTCTCCGGGTGGAAGTGCTTATGGTTCGGAACAAGTATGGGCTGCTATCGAAGCTATTAAAGCTGCCGGAAAACCAGTAGCCGTATCGATGGGCGATGTCGCTGCATCGGGTGGATATTACATCTCTTGCAATGCCGACCGTATTTTTGCAAATCCCACTACATTGACAGGCTCGATCGGCATTTATGGCCTAATCCCTAACTATAAAGGTTTATTGACTGGTAAATTAGGACTTACATTCGACGGCGTACAAACCAATAAATATGGTAATTTCCCCTCGGTAAGCCGGGCTATGACAACCGATGAACATCGGCAAATGCAACAATACATAGAACGAGGCTACGAATTATTCACCACTCGTTGCGCCGAAGGCCGTGGCATGAGTATCGAGGCGATCAAAAAAATCGCCGAAGGTCGTGTGTGGGACGGTGCAACAGCCCTCGAAATAGGTCTGGTCGATGAATTGGGAGATTTGGATGCTGCTATCGAATGGGTTGCTCAAAAAGCCAAACTCGACAAATATAAAACAAGTGCTTATCCAAAACAAAAAACGGCTATGGAACAATTAATGGACGAGCTGGGAATGAATGTTCGCTCAAAAATAGCCGCTTCTTATTTAGGTGAAAATTATAAATATTTCAAAGCGTTGGAGCAATGCCAAAATATAGATCCCGTACAATACCGTATGGAAGACATTGAGCTCTACTAAGTCTTATGTACGGAAAATCGGTTAAGATAAACCATTGGCTCATTCCGGTCAGTTGGCTATATGGACTCGGAGTAGAGATTAGAAACAAACTCTTCGACTGGGGCATTCTCCCGGCCGAAGAGTTTGACATACCCGTCATATCAGTAGGTAACCTTGCCGTAGGAGGAACAGGCAAAACGCCTCACATCGAATACTTGATCGAATTACTCGGTCATAAATATCATATTGCCGTACTCAGCAGAGGATACAAACGGAAAAGTAGAGGATTCATATTGGCCGATGACAAGTCTACCGCCCGTGAAATAGGAGACGAACCTTACCAGATAAAAAGAAAATACCCCAATATAACCGTCGCGGTAGATGCCAATCGCCGTCGAGGTATCAAACAATTAAAAAAACAAATAAGAAAAGGCAATGCGAAAAAATATCTTACCCCGGAAATTGGCTAAGCCGATCGAACAATTATCCGATGGAACATGGATAATACGATATGCAATACAATCCATTGACAGAACCGATAACGAAAAACTATTACCGGCGGGACGGTTACGTGAATCTCGACACGAATTGTCGAGAGCCAATATGGTCATCGTAACCAAGTGTCCAATAGACATGAAACCTATTGAATATAATATTATATCTCGTTGGTTACACCTGTTTCCCTACCAAAATCTATATTTTTCGACTCTTTCTTACGGTCATCTGCAAGCAGTATTCCCCGATACTGCCATAGGAGAAATATCGCTGAAAGATATATCGAAAAAAGACGGATTGATGGTAGTAACCGGAATCGCCAACCCGGCTCCCATGCTGCAATACATCTCTCATTTTCACGACCTGCGAGAAAAGTTACTTTATCCCGATCATCATAACTTTACTTCGAACGATCTGAACGATATAACGACACGGTTTTTGGCCTTGAAAGGAGAGAAAAAATACATCATCACCACAGAAAAAGATGCAGCGAGACTACGATCGGTCCCATTCGATGACGCAATAAAAAAAGCGCTCTATTTTCTTCCGATACATGTTCGTTTCATGCAACATACCGGAACATCATTCGATGAAAAAATTTCAGACATAATCTATAAGAACCGCAGATCGAAACAAGTAAAAAAATAACTTCGAAGCTGTATCGAGTTTTTTATGTCAGATTAAGATCATCGCACAAAATATCTATCTACAAAAATTAAAACAGCTTCTTAAAACTCCACGGTAATTCCCAATGTCGGCAAAATCACTCCGCTTTGTTGGGCGATGTATTTCATGCGATACCGTTCTGTCCCGTCATTATCCACATATTTTTCTCCCGTGCTTATCAATACCGGAGGATTATCGTATTTAAAATTCAGCACATTCTGTAAATCTACATAAAATCCCAACATCACACCTTTGAAATAAAACGACTTATCTACTCTGATATCAGCCTCATAGAAAGTCTTCAAACGTCCCGTATTATACCGGTCATAATCATAATAAGGTCTAGCCGTGGCATCCCACGCCGGAACAAGAGACGAAGTATACTCATCATAAGGAGTATATGGAGCCCCTCCCATCAACCTGAATTTCAATCCTATATCCCAATTTTTAGGTAACTTATACGTCCCGGACAAAGTAAAAAGATGACGATAATCCCATGCCGACGGTATATAAATCCCGGTTGCCGGATCCTCGAACTGACTACGATACCATGTATAAGAAGCCAATGCCGTAAACCGTCCCATACCAAACCAACGGAGCATCACTTCCAAACCATAGGCTCTGCCTCGTGCAGTCGAACTTGCCGCCTCATTACCCGACACACCATAGTCCGTCCCCTTACAAGCCAATGGAATACTATCCCTTAGAGACAACGGTGAATGAGTATATTTTTTATAAAACCCTTCAACCGTCAAACGTGCCCACTTGTTGATATAATACTCCACTCCAACAACAGCTTGGTCGGAACAAACATATTTCAATCTCGATTTATTTATCAAAACATTATCCTCTTGATACCCCATTGTCGTATATGCCGGTAGCTGATAAAACCGGCCTATGCTACCATTCAAAAAGAAATTCCCTATCACATTATACGAAAGCGACAATCGGGGAGAAAATTGCTTGAAAGGATTATCCGTCAAAGAAGAATAATTACAAGCATCGAGACGAAATCCAAATGAAGCCGAAAAACGATCGTCGGCCGACTTATATCCAGAAGTTACGAAGATACCCCATTTAAACAGACCCAAATCCGTTTTATATCTTATTTCCTTAGGGATATCGGTAAATGCACGTTGAAACGTATTATTCCTATAAACAGCATAATCGACATTAAATCCAGCGGTCAAATCAAACAGCCCCACCAATGACCTGTTCTCGAACCTCAAATGATTTTCAATCTCGTCCGATTTAAGCCTCAAAGTCAGATTATCGGTAGAAGATTCATCATTATCCCTATACTTAATATTACTGTTATTCATAAAACTACGGCTCAACACGACCGTCTGTGTATGATTGCCCGAATAATGCTTATAGACTGCACCCAGAGTATAGGTATTCTGTTTAATGGTAGGCAAATAGTTCAACAGATATTGTTTCGATTCATCTTCGGGATCCGTTTCCGTGTTCAACTTCATATCGTCTATCGCGCCCAATCCCAAAACCGTAAGCTCATGTTCCTGTGAAAAACGGGTCTTTACCTTGAACTGAGCGTCGGTATAACGGGGCAAAAACGGCATATCGAGCAAGGAAAACAGTAGTTGCAAATAAGACTGCCTTACTGAAACGATATAAGTCGTCTTATTCCCAATATGTCCTTTCGAGGTCAAAGCCAACTCCGAAGCTCCGACGGTTCCTTTAAAAGTATATTTATCGGGAGTACCGTCGAGAAGTTTAAAATCGAATACAGAACTTAAAGCATTTCCTCGACTTACAGGAAAAGCCCCCGTATAGAAATTGACCTCACGGATAAGATCGGCATCGATAATCCCAACTGGCCCCCCCGATGCACCTTGTGTGCTGAAATGGTTGATATTAGGTATCTCTACCCCGTCTAAGAAAAACTTATTTTCCGAAGGACCTCCACCCCTTATCATCAAATCATTCCTGTACCCGTTTCCCACAGCCGAAGCCACACCGGGAAAAGAATTTACGACTTTCGAAATATCCCGGTTTGCGCCCGGACTTTTTTCTATCTCCTGCACACCGATAACCCTCATAGCGATAGGACTCTCTATCGAACTTCTAAACGGAGCGGCCACAACACTTACCTCGCTTAAAGCCACCTGCGATTCTTCCAACGCTATATCGAGCGTATAATCATAAGACGATATACGAAACTCAGGAGAGACATAAGTTTTATATCCGACAGAAGAAACCTGTATGCGGTACATTCCCGGAGATAAATTTCCAATGAAATAATTACCCAAAGAATCGGTCATCGTCCCCATCGGAGTATTCCAAATACCCACACTGACAAAGGGCAATCCCTCACCCGTTGCATGAGACGTCACCACTCCTTTTACAGAATACGTTTGAGCTCCATAAGCCGAAATAAATACAAAAAAGAGAAAAACAAAAAGTGTATGTAACCGCAACATAAACAATCCTTTTTTAAGAGTACAAAGATAAATATATTTTTGTTCTCGATTCAAAAAAGAAAATAACCGATTACGTACGTTCAAAAAATTATCCGTATAAATAAAAAACAATAGTACCATGAAAAATTTATCAAATTTCAATCTACTGATTATCATTTTATTATTCTCGTCTTGCCAACAACAGCCCTTTACAGGAACAGTCCACATAATCCCCTACCCCAACCAAATCGCCATCGGAACTCAATATAGGCCGATAGGGAAAAACTTATCGATTTACCTATCTCCCGAAAGTGGAATGGACAAAGATTATATCGAAGACCTCTTGTCCGATACCGGTGTCAAATGTAAGTTTACTAATTTTAAATGGATAGCCGATTTAACGTTCGACATAGAACCCGATACAATCGGCCTAGAAGGCTATCGGCTCGTATCCAACGACTATGGAACAAAAATTACGGCCTCCGATACAAAAGGTCTATTCTATGGATTACAGACATTCAGACAACTAATAACATCTCAAAACAATACGCTTGTTATTCCGTTCGTCGAAATAGCCGATAGCCCTAAATTTCTCTGGCGGGCTCTCATGCTGGACGAAGGCCGTTATTTCAAAGGAAAAGAAGAAGTTAAAAAGCTATTGGACGAAATGGCTCGTCTCAAAATGAATACGTTTCATTGGCATTTGACCGACGATCAAGGGTGGCGAATCGAGATAAAAAAATATCCGTTACTGACCAAAATCGGAGGGAAACGAGATTCTACCCAAATAGGGAATTGGAACAGTAACATTTACGATGGAAAAGTACACGAGGGATTTTATACACAAGAAGAAATCAAAGAAATAATAGACTATGCAGCCAAGCGACAAATAACTATCGTTCCCGAAATCGAAATGCCGGGGCATGCTTCTGCGGCTATTGCAGCTTATCCCCAGTTAGGAACAGAAAAACAATCTATCAAGGTTCCTACACGCTTCGGAGTACAATACCATGCTTATAACGTCGCCGATCCCAAAGTCATACAATTTATAAAAGATGTTTTAGACGAAGTATGTAACCTTTTCCCCTCGGAAACAATTCACATCGGAGGAGACGAAGTCAAATACGACCAATGGAAAAAATCGGCACAGGTACGTAATTTCATGAAAGAACAGAATATAAAAACACCTGCCGATCTCCAAATATGGTTCACAAATACCATTTCCCATTACCTGGAAAACCAAAAAAAGCACATGATGGGCTGGAATGAAATTACCGGAGTTAAAATACACGATTACACCGATTTTGAGGATGCAGCCTCCGGAGCATCGCTTGCAGAAGGAACCATCGTACATTTTTGGAGAGGAGACCCTTCTTTGATCAAACAAACAGTTAAAAAAGGATACCAAGTGGTTAACTCCTATCACGAATATACCTACCTCGATTATGACACGGCATACACTTCTCTCGAAAAAGCATACCATTTCGATCCTTTGGCGGGTATCATCGGAAAAGAAACGGATTTAATTATCGGAATAGGAGCCCAAATGTGGGGAGAATGGATACCTACCCCTTCGGACATGTACCGTAAATTATATCCTCGTATAGCGGCTTTTGCCGAATGTGGCTGGACCTCACCTTCAAATAAATCATGGAAACGTTTTAATCAAGCGGCCTACAAAGAAAATCTCCGTTGGAAACAATTATACCAATAAATATTAATATTTATTCTAAAAAATCTACATAGGTAATTATTGATTTATCTATGTAGATTTTTAGAATTATAAAACTTCATTCTTTTCATTCCTTAAATATTGTTTTTCTATCATTTTTTACCGTAATTTGATGCCGATAAAACAAGCTGCTCCTCGACAGCATCACTTTATGCAAATCACCAGTCAACAAATAGAAGAGATACGTGCAGGCAAAATCAAAACATTCGAGATTTTGTTCAACGCATATTATCCTCGGGTTAAAAGCTTTGCATTCGGTATGATAAAAGATCAATACGAAGCCGAGGAAATAGCACAAAATGTATTCTTAAAGTTGTGGTCCAATCGGGAAAAACTCTCGTCCGACAACACTTTGAGCAGTTACATATTCACCATCGTACAAAATGAAGTTTACGACTTTTTTCGAGAAAAACACTATTCGCTCGGATACCAAGAAAAAATGTTGTCTACTCCACAAAATTTACAGTACGAAATCGATTCGGAATATAACATCAAAGAAATAAAATCCATTGTCAATCGTACGTTGCAAAACATGCCTCCGCAACGAAGGACAATATACCAAATGAGCCGAGAACAATTCTTAAGCAATGACGAAATCGCCAAAACCCTCGGTTTATCCAAACGTACGGTAGAAAAACACATCAGCCTCGCATTGGCTACCATTAAAAAAAATTTAGGAGACTTCCTTTTCTGGCTGTTTATATTCTTTATTAAATAAATAGCTGTTATCTCCTATCGTCATTTTCTTTCCGATAAAGATTTATATTAAAATTTTTTCACGGTCGTTACGTGTGTAATTTCCTTCAATCGTATAATATTATATAAGATAAAATTATGCAGAATCCAACTCCAACCAGACAAGAACTATCCAGTTATTTTTTCGACCGGTGCACGCCCGAAATAAGCAATAAGGTCGAACGTTGGTTTT
>OGOM01000325.1_pt1 | contig 48608 bp, 30 predicted proteins | sample 1552681 | NCBI WGS metagenome assembly OGOM01 (sample SAMEA2580188, study PRJEB22360) | human gut metagenome | biome: human gut; feature: human-associated habitat; material: faeces | place: Denmark | collected 2008/2010 | reverse complement strand
ATTTGTTTTCTACACATCAATCTGCATCATGCTATCGTTGAATAGAAAAAGGAAGACAGCGGATTGAAAATCCTGATATTTATTTCCGGCGGAGCGCAGATCCGCCGGCACATTTGCATTGTGGATTTATATCGTTGGTTGCTATAGGTGTAGACATTGGATGGCTGAGTCAGCGCCAACAAGTTGAACAGAAACAACAAGGCTATTGTTCTGTCGGATATGCTATCCGACAGCATAGAATATAAGAACCGAAGGTCAGCGCAGCTAATTTGTGATCCGAAAAGCATTCCGATTTTTTTCCATAATCAGCCTGCACCGAGATCCGAAAAACATTCAGATTTGTTTTCTACACATCAATCTGCATCATGCTATCGTTGAATAGAAAAAGGAAGACAGCGGATTGAAAATCCTGATATTTATTTCCGGCGGAGCGCAGATCCGCCGGCACATTTGCATTGTAGATTTATATCGTTGGTTGAATGAGAACAACAAGAACCGAAACAACAAGGCTATTGTTCTGTCGGATATGCTATCCGACAGCATAAAATATCAGGATCTGTGATCCGAAAAACATTCAGATTTATCTTTGCTACTCAACACATTCCTTCTTAATTCAAACTATTAACCTGCTGTTTGCCGATAAAAAACGGGCCACTTTCGATGCAAAAGTGGGCCGTTTACGACTCGAAAACGATAGGTTAACAGTCTGAAAGCAGCAGACATGGTTTTGCTTACGGTTTATGTCGCACGACGGCATACCGAGACTGCACGTTAAGCAAAGCAGGGCGTTTCGCTTACAGATTTTTGACATTAATCCGTCCCGCGGCTTTTCCATGCCGGCAGCAACCGGCAAAAAGCGCACGCGTAACAGCTGGCGCTGCCAGCTCAAACATCAGCGCGACAATATGAATTTTATCACCCACATCATGCATGATTCAGGCTAAGAACATGATTTTAGACATAAAAACAGGCATAAATCAAGGAAAATAAGGGGTTGTCAGGGATTTGTCAGGGTAAAAAAGTTTGGCGGCGATGCATGATTAAGATAAATTTGCGATGTGAATCACATCTGTTTCTTAACAAAACCGAAGTGAAAACACAATAAAGCGTGCCTTTACAAAACTTACCATAATCCGGATATGGGATAAGCATAATGAAAGTAACTCAACATGAACCTTAAAAAACAACGATTATGAAAAAATTACTATTACTTGTAGTGACACTGCTGAGTGCGAGTTTCATGTCTGCCCAGACAATGAAGGAAATTCCTGTACAAAAGAGATTTCATACAATGAGCGAAAACGGTAAGTATATGATTACAAACGACCAAGCTTATGTAGGAATATACAATACTGAAACAGATGAATTTGACGAATATTATGATGGTATGAAAACCAACTACCAAATTGGAATGGGCAATATAGTCACAAACGATGGCTTCCTGGTAGGAGCAGTAGACGGAATGCCATCAATATTAGACATAGAAAACAAGAAATGGATACCGCTGGGACTGAAGGAAGGCGACCTGCAATATTCTATGGCAAACGGCATAACGCCTTCACGCAAATATATAGTAGGAATAGTTGGTTTGAAAGGAATACCTTACGGAAAACTTAAATACAAGCCTGTGTTATGGACCCTCAATGACGACGGCACCTATGGCGAATATGAAGAGCTGCCCTACCCCGAAAAAGACTTCTCAGGGGTTACGCCGATGTATATCCTCGCAAACTGCATATCTGAAGACGGCACCGTGATAGCCGGACAGCTGATGCGCCAGGACAACGAGTGCCTGCCTATCATATATCACAAATCTCAAGACGGAACATGGACCTACGAGGTGTACGACGAGGGCCTGTGCGAGCCCGGACTCGAGTTCCCCGAGTTTCCCGTAGAACCTACCGCCCCCGACCTCTATGAGTTTATGACAGAAGAAGAGATTGCGGCATATAAAGAAGACTCAACGGCATACGCCGACTCGCTGCGCCAGTATAACAACCATGAAATAGACAAGAAGCCTGAATATAAGCCCGAAAAGAGCTATTATGCATCTGACGAGGAGAACAATCTGTTCAAAGAGGCGTGGGACAAATATCTTGAAGACAACAATGCCTTCTCCGACCAGCTTAAAGTGTTCAGGACTTTCTATTATGAACACGTTACGCCTAATTTCTATGCCCAAAACTCTGTAAATCTCTCAGCCAACGGAAAATATTATTCAACGACATGCAGCAAAAACTACAAATCGGGCGATGCCGCCCTGTTCACCGTTGACAACGGATTCGAGCTACACGACTTTGAAGACGGCAACTGGGCTTACACTGTAACCAACGACGGCGATCTCTTCGTGTCAGACAAGAACAGTCCGTTTGTCTATCCAGCAGGCAGCTCTGAATGCATAAGCCTGGCAGACTGGCTAAGGTCTAAAGGCGAGAACGAAGCTGCCGAATGGCTGGGCACCGTTGACACACGAATAGCAATATGCAACAGCAACGGACGCGTTATATCAGGATTTTCAGGTATGGGAAGCTACCGCAGCTGGATTATCAAGCTCGACGAGACGCCTACTGGCATAACAGACATTGAGCAAAGCGGCAACAGCCACGTGAAGGCATACGACCTGCAGGGACGCATCGTGGCTGAAGGCGAATACAACGAGGTAAGAAACAATCTGAAAAGGGGTATATATATTATCAACGGCCGAAAGGTTGTAGTAAAATGAGAGTAGAAGAGCATGCGCCGCAGCAAAATTACAGCTGCGGTGCATGTCTGTAAACATCTGATTATCAGGGGATAAACATTATTTAACACCATTGTCCACCTTTTTATCCCCTATTTTATGCACCAAAAGTCAATAAAGAATGCTATCTTTGGAAGTCTGAAACGGCAAATTATCAAAATCATTAACCATAATCATCACGTTATGAGAAAAACATTTTTTACACTGATTGCACTGCTGCTGTCGCTCACGACAGTCAACGCACAGATGCTCACACCAGACGGAAGCATCACAGTAACAAAACAACGCACAGCCGTAATTAACAAGCACATGGCTCCGGCTATGGGTCCCAACCGCATAGCGATGGACGCAGACGAGAGAATAATGGGCTTCTACGACTCTGACGCAATAGGCGAAAACCCTCTGGGACTGAACACCAGCGGCCAGTTTAAGGCCGGTGTAGAGTTCACCAAGGCACAGATAGGCCACTTCGTAGGCGGACAGATAACCAAAGTGCGCTTCGCCCTCGGCGAACTCATCGGAGCATCTAAAGTAAGCGTCTACAAGGTTGCGCTCGAAAGCGGTGAACTGACACTCATGTCAGAAGAGGCCGTGGCTAACACACAGAAGGGATGGAACGACGTTACGCTCGCAACACCCGTAACCATAGAAGACGGCGTTGACTATCTCATCTGCTACGACTTCACATCAGTTCCTGGAAAATATCCTCTAGCAACCGACCTGGGCGCAAACCCCACCGGCGGCGTTGACGGCGGATGCCTCATGTACGGAAACCTGGGACAGGGCGGCACAGGATGGTACAACTTCGGCACACAGTACGGCAACTTCTGCATACAGGCCGTTGTTAAAGGCGGCAGCTTCCCCGACGAAGACATCACCATAAGCTCATTCACATCAGCTAAATTCGTACAGGCAGGACAGAACATCGCCTACAGCTACACAATAAAGAACAACGGAAACAACATCCCGTCTGCATACACCATCGACGTGATGCTTGACAACAACGTGATAGCTACAGCCGAAACACCCATTGCGCTGACCAACAGTCCGCAGACCGTGAACGGCAACGCCACCATACCTGCAGACGCTGCATCAGGCAAGCACACACTGGCCGTTAAGGTGACAAAGATAAACGGACAAGCTCCTACAGAGTACACCGAGGACGACATTGCCGGCATGGACGTCAGCGTATATACCGAAAGCATGCTGAGACAGAAGAACCTCGTTGAGGAGTTCACTTCAACAAAATGCCCGAACTGTCCGCTGGCATGGCCTGTGCTCGAAGCTCTGACAGAACTGCGCAACGATATCGTAATAATGGCTCACCACGACAACATACCGCAGCCTGGCGACCCGATGGTGTGCGACGAATCACTGGCATTATCAAATACATACAATCAAACCGGTGACCCATGTGCAATGTTCAACAGATATTATGAGACAAACACCGAGCTGAACAGCGCCCAGACAATCACACTCGGAATCGGATACTACCCACAATATGTAAATCAGGCTGCCGAGATGCTTAATCAGGTAATAGAAAACTCTAACACTATGCCTTCATTTGCAAACATCAACATAAAGAGCGAATACAACGAAAGCACAAGAGAGCTTAACGTTGAGGTTTACGGCAACGGCGCAAATGGCTTTAACGAAATTATGGGTGAAGACGCAGTGTTGTCAGTGTTCCTTACTGAAGACGGCATACAGTCTGCACAGTCAGGAGGAGACAGAGACGCCATACACAACCACGTTACACGCAAGGCACTAAGCGATGCCTTCGGAGGCGCCATCAACTGGAACGGCAACACATACAGCAACAAGTATACTATCACTCTCGACAGCTCATGGAAGCCAGAGAACATGCACGTAGTGGCATTCATCAACAGACCTGTTGGCAATGAAACAAGCATAGACGACGTGTATGTAAACAACGCCGAGACATGTAAGCTTGGCGAAAGCATCACAGCCGGCATCGAAGCCCCGATAACAGACAAGGGCACTGGCGTAGAGGTTGAGCGCTACACAGTAGACGGCCGCAAGATAAGCAAGCCTGTGAAGGGCCTGAACATCGTAAAAATGTCTGACGGCAGAACAATAAAAGTTATCGTGAAGTAATTTTCTTCAAAAGCACATCAGGCAGCTGACGGGACAAAAGCCTCAGGCAGCTGCCGCCATAACAAAGCAAAGCCCCCTATGCGCACAACGCGGCGCATAGGGGCTTTGTCATATAATAGCGTCAGCAAAGCCGTCAGGCTGCATAAGGCAGGCATTAGATCAGAAGACTTGCCACAGCACGCAGACGGCCTTCAGCAGCTTCGGGAGGCTCCCATAAAGCACCATATATCAGGAAAAGAACGGCACGACACCGGCAAAGCCAAAATATCGCGCCTTAAACAAGGCAGAAAATACATTTCGAAGCAACAGAGCGGCAACGATACTCAAAAATTATAAAAACACATATTTTTCTGCTAAAAAGCCACATTTAGGCATAAAAACAGCCTAAAATAAGGAAATTTCGAAGGTTGTCAGGGTTTTGTCAGGGTAGAAAAACTTGACTTTAAGATATGATTTTAATAATTTTGCGATGTAAATCATGATTGCGCAAGCAAAAAACATGAAGATACATAAAAGAAATTGCATAAAGTTCCCATAATCCGGATATGGGTACATATAGCAGAAAAAAATCCTACACAACCTTAAAAAAGAACGATTATGAAAAAGTTACTATTACTCGTAATGACGTTGCTGAGCACAAGTTTAATGTCAGCACAGACAATGAAGGAACTCCCCGGACTGCGCTACCATGCCATGAGCGAAAACGGAAAATGGATGTTAACCGTTGAACAGGGATGGATAGGAATACTTAACACTGAGACTGACGACTTTCAGCAATATGGCGGGGGCGACATAGGATACGACCTCGGCATGGGCAACATGGTTACTAACGACGGATACCTTGTTGGCTGTATAGATGGCAAACCGGCTATACTGAATATAGATAAACAGGAATGGCAGGAGCTCCCCGTAAGGAAAGGCGACACATTCTATTCAATGGCCAACGCCATAACAAACTCGCGTAAATATATCGTGGGGTACATCAGCACCGAAGAAGGATTCGGACTGACAATGATAAAACCCGTAATATGGACAATGAACAGCGACGGAACTTACGGAGAATATGAAGACCTGCCTTATCCTGAAAAAGACTTCACAGGCGTTGCTCCTAAATATATACTGCCCAACTGTATATCAGAAGACGGTAAGGTGATAGCAGCTCAGCTCATGAGACAGGACAACGAATGTCTGCCGATGGTATACAGAAAAGCAGAAGACGGCACATGGACTTATGAGGTTTATGACAAAGGACTATGCGAAGAAGGGCTGGAATTTCCTGAGTTCCCGACAGAAGAACCTGTAGAGCCAAGTTATTACGACTATATGAGCCAAGAACAAGCAGATGCATACAAACAAGACTCTACCGAATATGAAGACTCTTGCTGGGCATACAACATTGGTGAGTCTACCGAATGGCCAGTATATTATCCCGACCCGAAAAATTATATGACAGAAGAAAATCTGAATCTCTATAATGAGACATGGGAAGAGTATGTGGCAATAAGTGACGAATACTCAAAACAACTAATGAACTTCAGAACATTCTATAATGAGCATGTTACACTAAATTACTACGCACAAAATGGTGTTTGGCTGTCTACTAATGGAAAATATTATGCTACAACGTGTGAAAAGAATTATGCTGTAGGCGATGCGGCATTATTCACCATAGACGAAACACTCAAACCGCACGACTATCAAGACGGACTCTACGGCTACTGCGTAACCAACGACGGCGACTTCTTTGTGTCAAATACCGCCACAGCTTATGTATATCCTGCAAACAGCACAGAAAAGGTTACTCTTATCGACTGGCTCAAGTCTAAAGGCGAAACAGAAGCAGCCGAGTGGCTGTCGGACAGAGAAACAGGAACAGCTATCTGCAGCGGCGACGGACGTGTGATATCAGGATTCTATGGAGCACCCGGAAACTACACCAGCTGGATTATCAAGCTCGACGAGACGCCTACAGGCATAACAGACATTGAGCAGGACGGCAACAGCCACGTTAAGGCATACGACCTGCAGGGACGCATCGTGGCTGAAGGCGAATACAACGAGGTAAGAAACAATCTGAAAAGAGGTATATATATTATCAACGGCCGCAAAATTGTGGTAAAATAAAAGTAACGTTTTTCTAAAAGCCGGCACATCCTGTCATGTGCCGGCAAATAATAAAACGATCTTGACATATAAAAAAGAGCTGCAATAAAGACAAAAAGAAAGGAGACGGCAAAAGTAAGAAAAATAAAAAACAAGCATATTAACCTCTATATTAAACCCAAACCGGGCATAATGCAAGATTTGGATTAAACATAAAAATATTTTGAAGATAAATCTAAATACATCACTCGCCTTATCAGACCAAAGTATTAACCCCTTAATAATTACGAACTATGAAAAAGCAAGTACTTTTCGCTGCAGTTGCAACATTATTAGCTTCTGCCCCGTCGTTTGCTCAGATTAAAATGCAAAAAAACAACTTCACACCGTTAAGCATTTCCAACGACGGAACAGTAAGCGGAACCTACGGACAGGCCATGCCATATTATTTATGGTCATCACAGGACGGAAACATGACAGAGATCGGTAGTACTTCAAACGGCCCCGGATCATCAGGAAACGGAATAATATCTGCTGACGGAAATTATGTTTCCGGTATAGTCAGAACAACTATAAAACCTATAACAGAACTTCAACGAAAGTCATATGTAGATAAATACACATTTACGGATATCGTAAACATAAACGGAGGATACATTGCCGTTGGCAAAACCGAAGACAATAAGGGTATTGTCATCAGAAACACAGGATTCAATACAAGATGGAATCCTACTAATATGGATTCACCTATAAATACAATATGTTTCCTTAACGATTATGTTGGAATAATTGCAGGTGACAACGGATTTTATCAAACTACTATTAGCTCTGGCTCATGGTGGGCTGATGAATATGAGCATCCGGGCAAGGACGACGATGTAGACAAGTTTGTGGCTGTAGACTTCAGCGGCGAGTTCTATGGTGCAGCAGCAGCAGTTCTGGCTGACGGCAGCGGAGCGCTTTACTATTCGGAGAATGGCGCAGAGACGTGGAGCGCGGCTACAGGCTGGGAAGGACATCCCACAGCTATATGCCATGCATCAGACAAGAAGTTCTACATGGTTACAGAAGAAGGACGCATATACACATCTGAAGGCGCAGGCGAATGGACACAGTGCGGCGACCTTGGCAAGGCGCTAAAGGCTGTAAGTTTCGCTGACACGGAGAAAGGAATAGTAGTAGGCGACAACATCATAGCCGTAACAACAGACGGCGGAACCACATGGACTGAAATTGAAGCCTATGCAAGCGGCACATGGCTCTCTGCCGTATGGAACGGCGACGATGTCTACGTGGCAGGCAAGGGCGAGGCCATAATATATTCAGCCGACAACGGCAAGACATGGGAGCAGATAAACACTGACCTGGCCGACACTGAAGGAACAGTAAACAGCATCATATATAACGGTAATGAATTATATACATGCGGAACTTCGAGCACATTCTATTTCCGTCAGTCAGAGTCTACGGAAACACAAATCCGCGAAATGGCACGCTATGACAGAAACGCCGACGAATGGACTCCTCTCGGTTATTTCTCACCAATGGGTGAAAGTGGAAGTAGTGGTTATTGTGTATCAGGAGATGGAAAAACTGTTGGAGGAAACGCTTACGTAATAAGAAATGCTGACTCGTTCAAATTCAAAAACGTGGCAGCTGCAGCAATATGGAATGAAGAAGACGGCAAACTGATAGAGTTGCCCGGACTATATCAGGAAAAAACATCAAACGCACGCATTGATGCACTGAACGCAGACGGCACAGTAGCCGTAGGCTATCAGGACATTGACGGTATGTGGGTGTCATCTGTATGGAAGAAGGAAAACGGAGTATGGGGCGACGGCGTCATTCTGTTCAAGGACAAAGAAGTAGGCCTTGCTGACTACGAAAACGTTATGCAGGAGTGCTCATGTGTTTCTCCAAACGGCAAATGGGTTGGAGGACTCGGATTATACATACCTACAGGACCGCTTGCCTATGCAGCAGACGGCACAGCCGACGAACACTTGATGAACGAGCCTTATATATGGAACGAGGAAACAGGCGTGATACAGTTAGGCATGCTCGAGAACGCACCTGCCAAGGACGGTTATTATGGTCTTGTAAACGGAGTGTCTGACGACGGCTCACTGGCCTTCGGTACATTCCAGACCACAATGCCCGGCATAGAGATATGGGGTGTGCCGTTCATCTGGACTAAGGAAGACGGCATGCGCGACCTCAACGACTGGATAGCAGAGAAATACAACGCCGATTTAGACGGATACAGGGTTTATACAATATCTGACGTGTCTGACAACGGACAATATCTGGTATGCTCAATCCGCAAGGGCAGCGAGTCAGGCGCTTGCGTCATCGACCTTAATGCTGAAGGCACAGGCATCAGCCTCGGCGAGACAGCAGCCGACAACAGCGTGAGGATATATCCTAACCCGGTATCAGACATGATACACATCGACCTCAACTCGGCAGAGAACGTGAAGATTAGCCTCTACGGACTGACGGGCAACGTGGTCAAGACAGCTGCAGAGAGCGGCACAACAGCCACGATGAACGTAACCGACGTGCCCGAGGGCATGTATATCCTCGTGGTGGATAACGGAAAGAACAAGACAGTAAGAAAAATGCACATCACTCACTGATTAGCATGCCGTGCTTAATCTGAATCACGTATGGGCACGGCATATTGAATGGGGCGCCGGCATGACATAACTGTTGTGAAACATTAAGGCCGGCGCCCCGTCTTTTTATGACACGGCTTCATAGCATAAAAAATATTATCTTAACAGCCGTCACCGCCACAAAGATGCACAGCCTGCAGGCAGCTATCCCGGCAAGGCATTTACCCCTGAATGTTTAACCCCATACGCCACACCGGGAATATATTTGCCGGACACTTCTGCCATACCTACAGTCACACATAAAGACACCGGCAGCCGGCAGCATGCGCATCGGAGTGACGCGTGGCGGCTGTTGATATGATGATGCCGGGGTTGGGTAAAGAATAAAGATAAATATATATCAGGCGGCCTATTGCCCATATATATCATGACGCGCTGTCCTGCCCGTCGTCAATTATCGACTGCAGATATCCGCGTATCGACACGTCGCTGCCGAGGCTGATCTTCTTACGGAGCCTGTTGCGGCTCTTCTCTACCGACTCAACCTCGCGGAACGTTATCTGCGATATCTCCTTCGAGGTCAGTCCCATGTATATGTAGGCACACAGGCGGCAGTCGTTCTGCGTAAGGTTAGGGTGAGCCTCCTTGAGCTTGGCGTCGAAGAGCGGCGACACCTCGTTGAAGTATGTCTTGAAACCCTCGTTGAGCCTATTGGCGGTCTGCTGGCGCAGCTTCAGCGATATGCCGTTGACGCGCTTGCGCGTGTCTTCCTCGGCTATGTCCTTGCTCAGCTCGGCCAGCTCCTCGCAGATGTTCTTGTGCAGATTGTCTATCGACGAAAGGTCTATCGAGAATGTCGTCAGCTCGCGGCTCTTCTTTCCTATTTCGCTCTCCATTCTCTTTTTCTCCCATTCGTGCTCTTTCTGCTCAAGCATCCTCAGCTTCTTTTCCTGCTCGAGTATTATAGCGCTCTGCCTCTGCTCGTTCTTGCGTTTCTTTATGCTGACAACCACGAGCACCGACAGCAGCACGGCCACGAGTATGGTGGCCACGGATATTATCGTGCGGTTGCGCAGCTTGATGTTGGCAAAATCATACTTCATCTTCAGCTCCATGTTGTCGTTGCGCAGCTGTGCTATGTCATACCATGTCATCATCTGGAAGAGCTGCCTCTTCTGGTTGTCAAAGTTGAGCGAGTCGTTGAGCTTCATGCTCTCCTGCAGGCATCTCGACGCCCTTTCGTAATAGTTGAGCTTCATGTAGAGAGTGGCTATCTCCTTGAGATACTTGCCCTTTATGGCGTCCGACTGCTTCGGTATCACTTTCTCCTCGATATACCCAATCTCGCTGAGAGCCTTATGCTTCTGCCCCATGGCTATGTAAAGCTGCACGAAGTTGAGCCTTATCATCAGCTCTGACACCGTAAACTTTTCGCCCGGCAGCGTCTTCTCTGCCATCACAAGAGCACTCTCGGCCTCTTTATATTTGCCCATCTCGGTGAGCAGTCCGCCCTTGTTGATATAAACGCGCGACAGCAAATCCCTGTTGCCGGCGGCACACTGCAGCGCACTGTCGAGGCAGGCAATGGCCGTGGGCATGTCCTTCTGTCCGCAGTAGACCAGCGCCATGTTGTTATACAGTATGCTGCTTGCCCCTGCCAGGCTCTTCAGACTTATCAGCATCCTCAGAGCCTTGGCATAGTCACCCGTATCATAATATAATTGTGCCTGATTAGTATATATCTGCGACAATAGATTCCTAAAACCGTACTTACGGGCTATGGCAGAACCCCTGTCAAACATCTTGCGGCCTTCATCATGAAATCCGAGCATCGTGTAGCCTATTCCGGCCGAGTTGGCATACTTTGCCATTATCAGGAAGTCGGTCTTCTTTGAAGCCGTCTTCTTCACCTCGTTGAACACCATCCTGGCAAAGAGCACCTCAGCCAAAAAGTCGCCCTTCTCGGTGAACATCATGCACATTGGATAATAGCTTGCTGCCAGCTGCGCAGGCTTCAGCGAGTCAGCGTTGCTGCGGTTAATCTTGTTGATCTCGTTCATATAAAATTTGCTGGATGGAGTATTCTGCACATACTCTTTCAGATATGCCGTCCACCGCTCCTTCAGCGCATTCTTTTCTGCCCGACCTGCCACCGCAGGACACACACACGACAACAGCAATGCTGCCACGGCGGCGCGTAGAGCCACGCAGCGCGCACCTTGGCGAAAAAAGCGGCATGCCGCAACGCAACATTCAATGACACAGGCGAAAAGGAAAGACAGACAGAAGGCTGGTCTGCCGTATTGGGTATACATCAAGCGCATAACAGATAAAATTAATTTCAGCGGCAAAACATCACTCAGAAATACCGCCCATGTCAGCATCACGCTGCATGACGGCAGGCCATGGCGTAAGACTTGTATGCATAGAGAGCCGCAATACTCGAAGCATAATATCAGACAAGGCCGGTTTCAAAGGTACGAATTATTAATCAAAACGTGGCCACTTTATCCGCTATTTTTGTCTTTTTGCCGTAAATTAAGCCCTATCCTGCCGCCTTAACAAGGCCTTAACGACATATGACATTGCGCCATACGGCGTATGCTTTTTCAGCCTGTGCGGCGGGCCATGCCGGAGAGAATGCAGCCAGAACGGCGGCAACATAAAGCCGGAGGCAGACAGCCACGCAACAAATCATAACATTAATTATGCCGCCACAATGACAGTTATATCACTTTTTTGTTATAACTTTGCGCCCGGAATATAAACGTTTATAAGACATGTCATTAAAATGTGGTATAGTAGGACTGCCTAATGTGGGCAAGTCTACGATTTTCAACTGCCTGTCGAGCGCGAAGGCACAGGCAGCCAACTTTCCTTTTTGCACCATCGAACCTAACGTCGGCGTGATAACCGTGCCCGACGAACGCCTCACAAAGCTCGCCGAGATAGTTCATCCGGGACGCATCGTGCCCGCAACCTGCGAGATTGTGGACATTGCCGGACTCGTAAAGGGTGCCAGCAAGGGCGAAGGTCTGGGCAACAAGTTCCTCGGAAACATACGCGAAACCGACGCCATCATACACGTGCTGCGCTGCTTCGACGACGACAACATCACTCACGTTGACGGCAGCATTGACCCTATACGCGACAAGGAAATCATCGACACCGAGCTGCAGCTGAAGGACCTCGAGACCATCGAAGGACGCCTGAGCAGGCAGCAGAAGGTGGCAGCCGCCGGAAACAAGGAGGCAAAAATAGAAGTAGGGGTGCTCGAGGCATACAAGGAAGTGCTCGAACAGGGCAAGAACGCACGCGTGGTTGAGTTTGACAGCAAGGAAGAGCAGGACGCCGCACGCAACCTGTTCCTGCTGACGGCTAAGCCCGTGCTGTATGTTTGCAACGTCGACGAGGCATCAGCCAAGACCGGCAACGACTACAGCCGCCGCGTTGAGGAGGTAGCAAAGGCCGAAGGCGCCGAGGTGCTCGTAATAGCAGGCAAGACAGAGGAAGACATAGCAAGTCTTGAGACATACGAAGACAAGCAGATGTTCCTCGACGAGCTGGGCCTTGAAGAGAGCGGCGTAAACCGTCTGATAAAGAAAGCCTATGCCCTGCTTAACCTCGAGACATTCATCACCGCAGGCGAGATGGAGGTTAAGGCATGGACATATCACAAGGGCTGGAAGGCTCCTCAGTGTGCCGGTGTAATCCACACCGACTTCGAGAAGGGCTTTATCCGCGCCGAGGTGATAAAGTATGACGACTACATCAAATACGGCTCTGAGGCTGCAGTGCGCGAAGCCGGCAAGCTGGGCATCGAGGGCAAGGACTATGTTGTGCAGGACGGCGACATCATGCACTTCAGGTTTAATGTATAAATTTTAAGAGCAAAAGAGGCTTGAAAGAGTAGTTAAAGGAGTTAAAGCAGTTACCGCTCCCTATGGTCGCTCAGGAGTTAAAGTCAAATGCCTTTAAACCTGCGCACCATAAAAACGTTAACTGCACAGGCTCTGCTCAACAGGCAAGGCTAATGACTTTAACTACCGGCAGGCCCAAGCCTGCGATAACTCCTTTAACTACTCTAACTACATAAATATTACCTATCATGATTTCCGAATTACTATACATCCTGTGGAACCCCAACCTGGTGGCATTTCATCTCGGGCCGATGTCCATACGCTGGTATTCGCTGTGCTGGCTCCTGGGCCTTGCGTCGGCATATTTCATCGTGAAGAGGCTCTACAAGGAGCAGAAGATAAAGCCGGAGCTGTTCGATCCGCTGTTCATCTACTGCTTCGTGGGCATACTGATAGGCGCCCGTCTGGGCCACTGCCTGTTCTATGAACCCGACTATTTCCTGTCGAGCGGCAAGCATATAGTGGAGATGATACTGCCAATACACTTCATGGCCGACGGCTCGTGGAAGTTCACCGGATATGAAGGACTGGCAAGCCACGGCGGAACCATCGGACTTATCATCGCCCTATGGCTTTACGTCCGCCGCACAAAGGTCAACATCTGGCGCGTGCTCGACAACGTGGCGATAGCAACTCCCGTAACGGCATGCTTTATCCGACTGGGCAACCTCATGAACTCTGAAATCATAGGCAAGGCAACCGACGTGCCCTGGGCGTTCATCTTCGAGCGCGTTGACATGACTCCGCGCCATCCGGGACAGCTCTACGAGGCTATAGCCTACGCCATTTTCTTCGTCATAGGCTGGTATTTCTACCGCAAGAAGCCACAGCAAGTGGGTACAGGATTCTTCTTCGGACTCTGCATAACGCTCATCTTCACGGCACGATTCTTCATCGAGTTCACAAAGGACATACAGGAAGACTTCGAGGCTTCAATGCTGCTCAACATGGGACAGCTGCTCAGCATCCCGTTCGTTATAGTCGGCTTACTTTGCATATTCAACCGAAAGCTTATGGAACGACTCGGAACTGAAAAACAAATAAGCAAAGACAAGAAGAGCGAATAAGGGTGAATAAGCCAATAAAGAATAAGCATTGACATTATTACCTACAAGATGAACAACCTACTCTACATACTATGGAATCCTGACCTGGTGGCCTTTAACATAGGACCAATATCTGTATTTTGGTACTCATTGTGCTGGCTCATAGGACTCGCGTCAGCGTATTTCATTGTGAAGAGGCTCTACAAGGAACAGAAAATAAAACCGGAGCTGTTCGATCCGCTGTTCATCTACTGTTTCGTGGGTATACTAGTAGGCATGAGATTGGGCCACTGTCTGTTATATGATCCTGACTATTTCCTGTCGAGCGGCAAGCATATAGTGGAGATGATCTTACCTATACACTTCATGGAGGACGGTTCGTGGAAGTTCATAGGATATAAAGGATTGGCAAGCCACGGCGGAACCATCGGACTAATCATCGCCCTCTGGTTCTATGTCCGCCGCACAAAGATTAATATCTGGCGCGTGCTCGACAACGTGGCGATAGCAACGCCCGTAACGGCATGCTTTATCCGACTGGGCAACCTCATGAACTCTGAAATCATTGGCAAGGCAACCGACGTGCCCTGGGCGTTCATCTTCGAGCGCGTCGACATGATTCCGCGCCATCCTGGACAGTTCTACGAGGCTATAGCCTACGCCATATTCTTCTTCGTAGGATGGTATTTCTACCGCAAAAAACCGCAGCGAGTGGGCACGGGATTCTTCTTCGGACTATGCATAACGCTCATCTTCACGGCACGATTCTTCATCGAGTTCACAAAGGACATACAGAAAGACTTCGAGGCTTCAATGCTGCTCAACATGGGACAGCTGCTCAGCATACCGTTTGTAATCGTCGGACTGCTCTGCATGAAGGGCGGAAAATGGATGCAGAAACTGGGCATAGAGAAATAGACCAATATCCTGCGGCTTAACGGCCGAAATAGGGAAATATAAAGTAAAACAAGGGAAATTAGGGGAAATTTACGGAAAATTTCCCCTAATTTCTTTTTTATTGCCCATTACGTTCAAGCCAAGAAACATAACAAAAGGGATTTTCTTCCGGACATAAAATCCGTTCTGACGCGTTTTCTTGTGTTCGGCGTGAAGATGTAAGGCTACGAATGAGAAAACGGCTCACACGGGCTTAAAATGCCATTATAAAAGAATGTCAGCATGACTTCATGATACTGACGCGCAACAATGATGCCATGCTGACATATAATGCATATAAACAGCCAAGGATTAATCAAGCTTCAACTCAAAATCCACCACGTCGAGCCAGCGCCCCAGCTTGTAGCCTACATCGTGAAAATGCGACGCCTGACTGAAGCCCAGCTTGCGGTGAAGCTCTATGCTCGCCTCGTTGCAGCCCGTTATGCAGGCTATCAGCACCTTGTATCCGCGCCGGCGGCACTCGTCTATCAGGCGGTGCATCAGGGCGGTGCCGAGGCCGCGGCGGGTGAAGTCGGGCGAGAGATATATCGTCGTCTCGTAAGTGTTGCAGTAGGCTGCGCGCTCCTTCCACGGATGGGCATAGCATATTCCTGCCACGCGGCCGTCTTCTTCAGCCACGAGATAAGGGCAGCTTGCCGATATGTGCCCCACCCTTTCGGCCATCTGCTCTTCGGTGAGCGTCTCGGTCTCAAATGTCTCAACGCCCTCTACGATGTATCTGTTGTAGAGCGCGGTTATCTCCTGAATGTCTTTTTCCTCAACGTAACGTATCATTTCTGTATAATTTATGTTTGCTTTATCTCTTTTTCCTCTACGTGCCGCGGCCTGCCATGCGCTGACAGATGCCGCAGGCGCCCTTGCATACATGCAACACAATCGAAGCCTGACGCCTGACATGCGCCTGACCTCGATTGCAGTATGAATAATCCGAGCACAGGTCGTACCCGGCCCGGCGTGGCTTTACTGTCTGTTCACGCTGATCTTAATGCTGCGGTCGGCTATCTTCACCAGCACGACGCCGTCCGTGCGGCCTGCGCTGAGCGTTATGCTGCCTGCCGACGCCTTGCCAGCCGAGAGCATCATGCCGCCCACGCTGTAGAGCGCAACCTGCTCGCCGTCGGCAAGTCCGCTTACGGTGATGCTGCCGTCATGCGAGCTTACCACTACGCCGCGGCGCTCGTCAAGGTTTATTCCGGCAGTGTTCAGCGTGGCGTCGATGAAGCACAGCACGGCCTTTGCCTCCTCGCTGTTAAGATAGCCGTGTGCCGATGCATACACGGTTATGTCGTATGCCGCGCCGAGGGCCACATTGCCGTCGGCCGAGTAGGCTCCTTCAACGGCGTCAGACGCGCTTATCGTGTAGTGATATTCTGCCCCTTCGGTGGCGCATCCGAACGTCAGCGAGTTGTCGGCATAGGCTATTGTCGGCGTGGCGCACCTAACGGGGTCAACCACCTGTCCGTCTTCCTCTATGATAAACTTAAACCCGCTCCACGGCTCCTTGACCTTATAGAGCGCCGTGGTGCCTGTAGGCACGTGCAGGCGGCACTCTGTATATATGTCGCCGAACACGAAATTGCTCGTGCTCACCTCGTCAGGGTCGTCCCACTGGCAGGTTACGTCGGCAAGATAAGTGCAGTCCGAGAAGCTGCCGCTGCCCAGCGTCTCTACGCTCCTTGGCAGCAGTATCGAGGTCAGTCCGCTGCAATTGCGGAAGCATCCGGCGCCAATGTTCTTAAGTCCGGCAGGCAGAGTGATTCCGCTGAGCGAGGTGCAGTTGCTGAAGCAGTCATCATACAGCTTCTCGATACTCTCCGGCAGGGTTACCGAAGCCAGCTTTGAGCAGTAGCTGAAACATTCTTCGTAGAGCCTCGTTACGCCGCTCGGCACGACTATCGACTCTAAGGCGGAGCAGCTCTCGAAGCATCTGCTCTCTATGTTGTCTATGCTGTTGGGCAATGTTATGGCCTGAAGAGCGGTGCAGCCTGAGAAGCAACTGCTCCTTAAGTCGGTGATGCCGTCGGGCAGACTGACCGACGTGAGCGAAGTGCAGCCCGAGAAACACTCCTCGCCAAGCTCCCTCACACCCTGCGGGATGTCTATCGACTCGAGCGAAGTGCAATGATAGAAGCATCTCTTCTTCAGCTCCGTCAGGCTTCCCTCAAACTTCACCGATCCAAGCGACGAGCAGCCGTGGAAGCAGCTCTCGCCCATAGTGGTCAGACTTGCCGGCAGAGTTACCGACGTGAGGCTCTTGCAGGCGTAGAAGCACTGATAGCCAAGCTCCGTGATGCCCTTGGGCAGACTGATTGCCTTAAGCTTGTCGCAGCCTGAGAAACATGCGCTGCCAAGCGATGTAACTCCTGCCGGCAGCTCAATCGCCTCAAGCATGTTGCAGCTCTCAAAGCACATATCACCGAGCGATACGAGATTTTCGGGCAGGTCTACCGACTTAAGAGAGTAACAGAAAGAGAAGCTGTTGCCACCCAGCGAAGTTATGTTGTCGGGCAGATCTGCCGATACAAGTTTAGAACACGACGAGAAGCACGACGAGCCCATCACGGTAACAGTGTTGGGAAGCACAACTCCCGTAATGTCGTTTCCGCTGAAGGCGTTGCTCTGCACGGTGGTAACCGTATAGTCATCTCCGCCGTATCTCACGGTCTCAGGTATCACGATGTCGCCCGTGAGCCCCTTCTGCTGCATAACAGACGCCTTGTCGCCGTCGAGCAGATAAGTTATTCCGTCGATTGTAGCCGTCTCCTGTGCGCTGCCTGCCAGGGTCATCGCCGCCGCCAGACATGTAAGGATAATTTTCTTCATAAATAGTTTTTTTAATGTTCAAGAAATGTATGTGTTCACTTGTTTTATTTGTAAAAATAGCCGATCGTTTCTCCGTGCAAAAATAAGAAAAAAACAACAAACCGAAAGGCCCTGCCCGAAAAAACAGCATTTTGTGTCGACCAACGCCTTGTATGGCATCAACCCACCCTTAATGCCGACGGCAGGTTTTGGGGATATTTTGCGGAAATAAAACACCTGCAACGAACCGCCAAAAAACGATATGTGCCCTTTCGCACGGCAAAAGCATATCTTCTGCACGGCAAAAGAGCACATATCAGAGGCCGAAAGACAGCCTTTTTATAATACGTTGAAACACAATGCGTTATACAATATAGGGCGACGCACGCCAGCGTCGGCGGCAGACTGATACATACCATGCCGCCGTAGGGCACGCCATAGGGTATGAGCCACGTCAGCTTCAGGCCTCGGTACGGCCGGCCCCGGCTGCCTTCATGCCTGCCTTGGCGTTGCCATACATGCGCACGATGATGTCGCACGCCTGGTCTAACGTCATCGAGCCTGTGTTTATCATCAGGTCGTAGTTGCGCGGATCGTCCCAGCGCTGACCCGTGTAATATTCATAGTGAGTGCCGCGGGCCTTGTTGAGCCTCTTTATCTCGGCCTCCGCCTTAACCTTGTCCAGGCCGTATTCAGACGTGCATCGGTCGATGGCCGTGTCACGGTCGCAATAGCAGAACACGCGCACAACGCCCGGACGTCCCTTCAGCACAAAGTCGGCGCAGCGCCCCACGATTACGCACGGCTCCTTGTCGGCCAGCTGCTGCACTATCTTGCTCTCGGCCAGGAAGAGCACGTCGTCGTCCGACAGTCCCCTGCCCGCCTGCGTGCCGTAGCCCTGCGACAGTATGCACTTCAGCCAGAACGACGGTATGGTCTGCTCGTTGCGCCTTATGTAGTCTTCGTTGATGCCGCTGCTCTTTGCCGCCATCTTTATAAATTCGCGGTCGTAGAGCCTTACGCCGAGTCTCGACGCCAGCATCTCGCCCAGCATGTGGCCGCCGCTGCCAAACTCGCGGGCTATGGTAACCACCACGTCGGCAGGCGCCGCGGCAGCCTTGCCTTCGGTCTGCTCAGAGTAGCCCAGCACGCCGTTGAGCACACGGCAGAACGGTGTGAGGAAGTGAACTATCGGCCCCACGAGCAGCGCCGCAGCCACCGTGCCCTCGCGCACGCCGTGTATGCCGCCTATGAAGAGCATCGAGAACACGCAGGCAAGAATGACGTTGCCCACGTCGAAGCCCAGTTTGACGTAGCCGAAGTCGCCGCCTATGCGCCTTGCCAACACCCTGACGAAGAACTCGCCCGCCACCATTGCCACGTCGGCCTTAACCTCGAGCGTTATGCCGCACGCCAGAATGACGCATCCGGCGAGCATGCTGAGCAGCTGCATGGGATAGGCCTCGGGCTGAAGCCACGACAGCGACGACATGGATATGTCGATAAACGTACCGAAACAGAGCGTAACGGGTATCTGTATGAGATACATGCGGAGGTCGGCGCGCAGCTGTGAGCGGCTCATCATGAGCGGCTCTGTGGCCACGAAAAGAAGGTTTACGATGATGGTCCACTGTCCCATGGTAAGGGGCGTGAACATACTCAGCACGTAGTTGACGCTCGTTATGGGCGACGTGCCCAGCAGAGCCTTTGTGATGAAGGCAATGCCGTAGGCGTTGATAAACACCGAAATGATAAAAAGGATGTAACGCCTTGTTAGAAATATTGTCTTTTTCTGCATAATATTTTGACTTGAAAACAAATCTGTTCTAATGGAGAATTGAGAATTGAGAATGGAGAAACGAAGTTCGGCGTCAGCCAATTTTGATTTGACTTGAGGAGTATGTGGACGCCTGATGTTGAGCTTATTGCCGGTGTGTCGGGTGTTCTGTGGCCGGTGTATTTTGTCCGCTGTAACCAATTTATTATGTCTTCTGCCGGCATATTTTGTCTTTTACGGCTGTAATGCTGTCCCCTGCAACTATTCAGTTCTCCTTTCTGATTATGCTATCCTTTCTTTTGTCTTTATTCTCCACGGAGAAATGTTCTCCTTTGTATTGTATTCTGATTTAAATCACGGCGCAGAACTTATTATCAGTGTGCGTATATGTTGATGACTTACGACATTCATTCATGCCGACAGTCATAGACTTAAAATGTCTGATGGGCTGCCATGCGGCGCCTTGTCTTTAACCCAAATCGGCTATTATGATTCGGTATGAAAGCCTTAATGCACAAAAGTGATAAAACCATGTGCTGTATGATGACCTGTTTGTGGTTAGTTTTCTGCCGCCACGACAGCGTGCGCCGCGCCACGGCGGCAGCCCTGCCCTGCCCTATTTGCCTGTAACTATGCGCTTTATGTCGTTCAGTTTGTTGAGCGCCTCCACGGGCGTCAGGTTGTTGATGTCGAGCCCCAGTATCTCGTCGCGCACCTGGCACAGCACTGGGTCGTCGAGCTGGAAAAAGCTGAGCTGCATGCCCTGCCGGCTCATGTTTATCTTCTCTGCCGACGGCTTGCCCACTCCGCCCACCTGGGCGTTGTCGGTCTCAAGCTCCTTCAGTATGGTCTCTGCCCTCTTCACGATGCTCTTTGGCATGCCGGCTATCTGCGCCACGTGTATACCGAAAGAGTGCTCAGAGCCGCCCGGCTCGAGCTTTCTCAGGAAGATAACCTTGCCGCCCGACTCTCTTACGCTTACGTTGAAGTTCTTTATGCGGGCAAAGTTTTTCTCCATCTCGTTGAGCTCGTGATAGTGAGTGGCAAAGAGCGTGCGCGCCTGAGCCTTGGGATGCTCGTGGAGATACTCCACAATGGCCCACGCTATGCTTATTCCGTCGTATGTGGACGTGCCTCGGCCGAGCTCGTCGAAGAGCACCAGCGAGCGCGGAGTAACGTTGTTGAGGATGTTGGCGGCCTCGGTCATCTCAACCATGAAGGTCGACTCGCCCAGCGATATGTTGTCCGACGCTCCCACACGTGTGAATATCTTGTCAACCAGACCTATCCTGGCGCTCTCTGCCGGCACGAAGCATCCTATCTGGGCCAGCAGCACTATCAGCGCCGTCTGTCGCAGCAGAGCCGACTTTCCGGCCATGTTCGGACCTGTGATTATTATTATCTGCTGCTTCTTGTCGTCGAGATATATGTCGTTGGGCACATAGCTCTCGCCCACGGGCAGCTGCGTCTCTATCACCGGGTGGCGTCCCTGATGTATGTCGAGCACAATGTTGTCGGCATCAATGGCAGGACGGATGTAGCCGTGCTCGGCGGCAGTCTTGGCGAAAGACAGCAGACAGTCGATACGGGCTATGAGCGAGGCGTCGGTCTGTATGGCGGGGATATACTCCTGCATCGACAGCACCAGCTCGGAGAACAGCTTGCTCTCGAGCTGCAGAATCTTGTCTTCGGCGCCCAGAATCTTCTCCTCATATTCCTTCAGCTCCTGCGTTATGTATCGCTCGGCGTTGGCAAGAGTCTGCTTTCTCACCCACTCCTCCGGCACCTTGTCCTTGTAGATGTTGCGCACTTCGAGGTAATAGCCGAACACGTTGTTGTAGCCTATCTTCAGCGAAGATATGCCCGTAAGCTCGGTTTCGCGCTCCTGTATCTTCAGCAGATAGTCTTTGCCGCTGTAGGCAATGTTGCGCAGTTCGTCGAGCTCGCTGCTGACGCCGTTCTTTATCACGCCGCCCTTGCTGACGAGCTGCGGCGAATCTTCGTTCACCTCGCGCTCAATGCGGTCGCGCAGGCCCTCGCACAGCGCCATCTGGTCGCCAATGCGGCGCAGCACGGCGTTGTCTGCCTCGAGACATGCACGCCTTACGGGCACCAGGGCCTGCAGGGCTGTCTTGAGCTGCACCACCTCGCGCGGCGACACACGGCCCACGGCAACCTTTGATATGATGCGCTCCAGGTCGCCAATGCGGTGGAGCTGACTGTCGAGAAGGTCTTTAAATTCGGGATGGCGGAAGAAATATTCAACCACGTCGAGCCTGTCTTCTATCACGCGGGCATCTCTCAGGGGGAACACCACCCAGCGCTTCAGCATGCGGGCGCCCATCGGCGACACGGTGCGGTCTATCACGTCGAGCAGCGACGAGCCGTCGTCCTGCATGGGGTGCAGCAGCTCCAGAGAGCGTATGGTGAACTTGTCGAGCCTTACATAGCGCTCTTCCTCAATGCGCGATAGCGACGTTATGTGGCCAATGTGCGTATGCTGCGTCATCTCGAGATACTGAAGTATGGCTCCGCTCGCCACCACTCCACTCCTGAGATGCTCCACGCCGAAGCCCTTGAGCGACTTTACGTCGAAGTGGCTCAGCAGCTTCTGGTTGGCCGACTGCTCGGTGAACACCCAGTCGTCGAGCTCGAAGGTGAAGAACTTGTTGCCGAACCAGCGCTCAAACTCTGCCCTGCGGCCGCGCTCAAAGAGCACTTCCTTAGGCGAGAAGTTGACGAGCAGCTTCTCTACATAGTCGTAGGAGCCTTCGCCCGTGAGGAATTCGCCGGTAGATATGTCGAGAAATGCCACTCCGCAGGCCGTCTTGCCGAAGTTGACGGCTGCCAGAAAGTTGTTTTCCTTGTAGTTAAGCACGTTGTCGGTCATGGCCACTCCGGGCGTAACCAGTTCGGTTATGCCTCGCTTAACGAGCTTCTTGGTGAGCTTGGGGTCCTCCAGCTGGTCGCAGATGGCCACTCTCCTGCCCGCCCTTACGAGCTTTGGCAGATATGTGTCGAGCGCATGATGCGGAAATCCGGCCATCTCCGTAGGGTCTTTCGAGCCTCCGTTGTTGCGCCTGGTGAGCGTTATGCCCAGTATCTTGCTGGCGTCTACGGCGTCCTGAAGGTATGTCTCATAAAAGTCTCCGCAACGAAACAGCAGCAGCGCGTCGGGGTGCTTTGCCTTCAGCGACATAAACTGCTTCATCATCGGGGTTAGTTCGTTGTCTTTCTTTGCCATGATCTGTTGTGGATAGCCTGCCTGTTCTGGTCTGTAAGTCAGGCACTATGGGTTATTTTCAAGCTGCAAACTTACTAATTTTTTTCCAATTTCTGACTGACAGAAAAGGAAAAACAGCTGAAAACTGAGAATTGAAAGACAATTAAGCGGCTGTTCTTAATCTCTTCCAATTCCCAGTTTTCAAATCCCAATTTTCTATTTCTTATAAGTTTGTTGTCATCTTTTTCCGCTGAAGCCCTTTGTCGGAGTGGTTTTCTGCGTTGTTGTCGATGGCTTGCTTCCTGTGCTTCTTACGGGCTTTGTACCGCTGAACGAGCCTGAAGGCTTTACAGTTGTGCTGCCCGATGTGCCCGTACCTCTCGACGGGCGGCCCGTAGCGGGCTTGCCGGCTGAGGTAGTAGGCTTCTTGTTAGTAGTGGGACGGCCGTGCGACGCGGTGCCCGTAGAAGGCTTGGGAGCCGTAACCGTGTGGCCCTGATTAGTCGGTTTAGAGGGCTTCGGGGTTGTCGTCACGCTGTGGCCCGAGTGGTTTGTGGTGCCCGTCCTTACCGGCGTCAGCTTGTGAGCGCTGCTGTATGTGCGGCCCTTATACCAGCTCTTGCCGCCGTTGCTGCGCCAGCTGTGGCCTCCGCGGTAGGTGGTGTAGACGCTGGGGCGGCTGTAATAATAGTAAGAGCGGTCGGTGTAGCGCGTGTAGATGCTGTATCTGAAGCCCGAACTCCAGTAGACCGGACGGTAGAAATATGTCCTTGACATATACAGGTTATACTGTGCCGCAGTGAGCACGTAGCTCAGGTCGAGGTTGCGGCGCGTCCAGCACGTAGAGTAAAGGTCGTCCTGATAGTTGAGCGCCATGAGATAGTCGAGGTTTATTTCATACACGGCATCATACTGGCTCTCATAGAGTCCCAGTTCGTATGCCATCTTGTCTGTCAGGAACAGGGCCTCCTCACGGGCCTGCGTATATGTCATTGCCTGCAACGTAACCGTGGTTATCATCATTATGATGAAGGATGTAAGTAATCGTTTCATAACCGTCAATTTTTAAAATGTTAGACAATCAGCAGTATCAAACAAATGTTCTGAGAGCAAAGATAGTGAAATTTGGGCTAAAATGCAAGCAGTTTACCCTACAACAGCGTCGGATTTTCCCTACAATTCAGCGGGATTTGCCCCCGCACACGGCACAGACGGGCACGACTGCCGTGGCTGAAGGGCAGGGCAGAGGGGGCATGAAATAAAACTTTTTTTAATGTTTTTATATCGCATTGCGAACATATATTGCACAAAAGCGGCATAATTTTGCCCCCGGAACAGGACCTTAGCCCGACAAGGAGAGATTGTTTCATGAGATAACACGGGCCCGGCGCCGCCACGCAAGCTACCGCGGGGCAGGGCAGAGGGCACAAATACAACAGACCTTTAAAACTGATTTTAGAAATGATTGTAAGTATTAACCTGAACGAAGAGAGACAGAAAGACTTTGCCGACATGCTGAGCAAGGAACAGCGCGACAGCGCAAGGCGCATAATGGCGCAGCAACTGGGCCAGCTGCTGACACGCAACCCGGCCGAAAACCTGTACTGGACGGAGAGCAAGACCGACCTGATGGAGCTGGTCTACGACGTATACATGGCCGAAAGCCCCGTTGACAGGCTGGGCCGCCCCTACAGCTTCAGCGAGATGGCGCGCAGGGCATGCACCGTGCTGCACGTGCCCATGCCGAAGAATCCCTACGCCATGGTGTATAACGCAAGGGAGAGGAAGGGCGTGAAGCAGAAGTCGTTCTTCAGCCGCTACTGCTGGCTGATGTACTGCAGGCACTCGCGCAACCCGCTCTACGCCATGATAAGATGCATGCGCTGAACAGACAACGCAACGGCAAGGTAACCATGAAAAACATTAACAGACCATAAAACACAAGACAATGGACAAGAACACACAGACAAGACTATCGGAACACTTCACGCTGGAGGAGATGTGCCGCTCGGGCGCGGCAGTAAGACACCGCATAGACAACACGCCCGACAGAGAACAGACCGAACGCCTCAGGCAGCTCTGCCTGAACGTGCTGGAGCCGCTGCGCAGGCGATTCGGCGTGATACGCATAACGAGCGGATTCCGCTCCGAACGGCTCAACGCCATAGTGGGCGGGGCTAACACCTCGCAGCACATGAGGGGCGAGGCTGCCGACATACACATATCGGGCATGGAGACGGGGCGCAAGATGTATGCCTACATAACCGCCAACCTCGACTTCGACCAGCTTCTCTTTGAACACTCCATGAGCAACGGGGCATGCTGGCTGCACGTCTCCTACAAAGCCGGCAAGGGCCAAAACCGCCGCCAGGCCATACCTTTCTACAAGGCGGCATGAGGCTGCGCAACGCGCTGACACCCAGCACATTGCAAAAGGCAGCCTTTCGTGCTGCAAAAAGTTATCTTTCACCCTGCAAAAGGCCGTCTTCCGCACTCCGAAAGGCGGCCTTTCTGTTATGCACGGCATAGCGTATATTTATAAAAGATTTGGTGGATACTGACACTTTGCACTGAAAAAATTTGGTGGAAGGCGGAATTATGGGCATCTATGTGTGAAATACACCAAGGATTACCGCCGGGAAAACGGCATCAACTATCTGCCTGTATACATGACCATGTTATTATAATCAACATACGCATACGAGGCAAATATATGCCGCAAAACGAACATGGCAAACACGGGAAACAGAAAGGAAAAACACCGCAAATGCCATGAACGTAATGCGGCCGGATAGGTATGAAACTAAAATGTCATGTTCATGCTCACGCCAACGCTGCGGCCGTCGTAGTAGGGCAGGGCGGCAAGAACCGTGGAGCGGCGGCAGGACGACTTGCGGAACAGCAGGGGATAGAGCCTGTAGGCCAGTTTGGTGCTTACGATGCCTATGCACGCACCCGCCACAACGTCGTTTATCCAGTGGCGGTCGTTGTAGACGCGCATATAGGCCGTGAGCGGAGCCACCACAAAGCCCGACCAGGCTATAAGGGGCGACACCGACTTGTATTCTTCATAAAGAAACTGCGCGCCCATGAAGGCCGTGGCGGTGTGTCCCGACGGAAAAGAGTTGCGCGTGCTTACGTCGGGGCGTCGCTCGCTTATGGCCAGCTTCATGGTGTTGACGATGATGCCCATCGTGGCATACGACATGGCAAGCATGATGGTGCGGTCCTTGAACGAGTGGCGGCCGCGCACGCCTGCAAGGTTGAGCCCGTAGACAGCCACCACGGGCGAATACTGCACATAGTCGTCAGCATGCATCTTGCGCCTGTCCTTCGGCACGAGGGCGTATCTCACGGCGCGCTTCTGCCTGACCATCCATCCGTTCTCGATATACAGCGCCGACACGCCGACGAGGGCGGCAGGCACCACTATGTCGACAGCCCTGAGCCTGTGGCCGTCGTCGAAGGTGCAACGCCGCTGCACATCGCAGCTAAGGCTGTCGGCAGCACTGACGCCTGAAGCAGCACAGAGCAGCAGCATAATGAGGATGATCCTGAAGTTGAACGTTTCTTTACTTTTCATCATTTCGTTAATTTTTCCGGTGTGTCAAGCAATGTCATGGCCGATGGCATAAACCGGCAAAGATATCACACGGAAATGCTGAAAACCACCTATCGGGAAACTGTTTTTTTAATGTATTTTTTAATATACGCATATCCCGAAAACTTATTTTAACCAAACAGCAAGCAGCAACACAAGCCGTAGCGCAAAGCACGGCCTACGACGGCAGTCAGCCAAGACACGAACAGCCCGGCGAGCCGAAAGCATCATAAGCACGGCAAAAAGCCATGCGGGCGTAAGCGCCTGACAATCAGCACGAAACGAAACATCGAAACTGATCATGAAAAAATACTAACAGCAGTTGAGCATACAGTCTATCGTGGTAAAACTTGACATCGCTGATCAGAAAGTGTATCTTTGCAAACGTGAACGACATGAAGCCGCAGGCACCTCAAAGGACAGCATGGACAGCCGGCAACCATCAGCCGCCGAAGCGGCGCCGGGCAGCATGAAAGACACAACTGACACAAAGAAGCTTCTTAATGCAGAGAGAAACACACACAGATTATTAACCATTAAAAAAAGAAAGGAAAAAAGATTATGGCAGTTTTTTATAAGTTGTATCAGGAAAACAGAGAAGGTTCGGCAAACAAGGGCAAGTGGTATGCACGCGCCGTGCACACGGGCACAGTTACAATAGACGACCTGGCAGACGAGATGCAGGCCAACTGTACGGTGAAGAGAGCCGACATCGTGGCCGTACTGAGCGAGCTGGTGGAGACGATGCAGAAGCATCTGCAGATGTCGCACCGCGTGAAGCTCGACCGCCTCGGCACATTCAAGATAGGCATGCACACCAGTCCGGCCGACACCGTGAAGGACTTTACGGCAAGCGGCAACGTCAAGTCGGTGCACGTGCTGTTTCAGCCCGAGACCAAGATTGACAAAAACAAGACCCGCACCCGCGCGCTGCTTACGGGCTGCAAGGTGCAGGAGCTGCCCAAGAACGCTGTGAGCGACGCCCTCGACGACGTGGAAGCCGTGTAGCAGCAGGGCATGAATGAATGCAGACGATGAACGTAACACACATAAATTAAACCCAAAACGGTCATTAGGATTCGGTCGGGATTTAGCTTTATATTGAGCAGATTTTCGTTAGATTTTTAGCAGGCATAGCGGGCTATGTCAAGAAAATCTGACAAAAAGACGCCAATAGAAACAAAAAGACAGACTGAAAGCATCAATGCACAAAATTGATAAAGTAATATGCGGTCTGATGACCGATTTGGATTAAAAAACTTACAAAAACAAAACAGACAATGGGAACAAAAGACAAGAACAACATTTCGATAATTCTGAAGGTGATAGTGGCAGTGGCAACAGCCATCCTGGGCGTGTTCGGAGTGAACGCAGCAATCTGAAAAGGATGCAGTTAATCAAAATCAACCAACCGGTCCGGCAGGCATTTCAGTCTGCCGGATTTTTATGTTTATTCAATATATATACATAAAATATGTGTACTTTTTATCACAAAAGCCACATAATGTAAAAATAAATCGCTATATTTGCCAAATACAAGAGGCGGCTCGGCAATACAAACTCAAAAGAGTGTTTTTGTTTTGCATTGCACTCGTCTTTCATCATATTTGGCAAATTAAGCTCAAACATATAACACATAAACCTTGAAGCCTATGGGAAAATGATGGACGCCAAAATCTAAGAGACCAAAATCATTACACAAAATTAACCTGTTAAACTTATCGCTTATGAAAAAACTGATATTTATGCTCATGGCAGTAATCTGTTTCACGGCATGCTCAAACGACGACAACGACCCCCAAAAACCTATTAATCCGGAACAGCCAAAAGCCGTGGAGCTGAACGATACCACCCTGACATTTGAACTGAATGCAGACACTGCAACTGTAAACATAGGCAGCAGCGAAGGCTGGTGGATAGAAGAAATTACGACAGAGGAAGACACTCTGAAACCTACAGCCGAGGAGAAGCAGCTGATGGCAGGAGGCGGAGCGTATGAAGCGCGATGCCAGTGGGTAAGCATGAAACGCAACGGCAGCAGCATCGAAGTGGCTGTAGACGATAACGTATATAAAGAACGCACTTTCAAGATTGTCCTTGCCACAGCCGACAGCACGGCCACCATCACGGGCGTGCAGGAAGAAATGATTACAGGCTGGTGGGACGACATTATAGGCCTGTCGACCAAGACCGTAACGCTCAACGGGGCAGGAGACCCTGCTACTGTAACTACCGAAGGAAAACACTGGTGGATAACATCAATAGAGGTTGACGGAGAGACGCTGTATAATTCCTACTACGACAACACAGAGAACAGAAACATGTATCAGACGGGCAAGTTCAACAAAAAGTGCGACTGGCTCAACGTAAGCGTGGACGACTGGACGCTGAACATATCGGCAGACATGAACTACGGAGAAGAAAGAACATTCAGAATAAACGTAGAGGCAGGTGACTACTTTGACTATATTAACGGCACGCAGGAAGAGCTGATGACGGGAGGAGGCACCCCCATAAACCTAAAGCCAAAACAAGTTACGATACCGGCAGAAGGCGGCACACAGACATGCACAACAGACAAAGACATTGCATGGATAATACACTGCACTTACATTAACGATAATATCTATTATGCCACATTGGATGAAAAAGAAAACTGCGCAGACACGGGCAAATTTGAAAAAACTTACGAATGGCTGACCGTGAAGCGCGACGGCGAAAATCTGTATGTAACGGCACAACCAAACAATACAGGAAAGGAAAGAACCTTCAAAGTGGTGATTACGGCAGGCGACGCAGGAGACACTCTATACGGCACGCAGCCGGCACAATGACGCCGCAGGCAACACGCACACCGCAGACACTACAGGACGCAACGGCGGCTGAACACACATCATCCGTCCCATATATCCCTTTACGAGAAGGATATGGGGCGGATGATGTTCAATTTGCAACATAGTTTACAAAATATAATAAAAACAATTTTATTTCGTACAATCGAATTTTTGCATTATCTTTGCATATTATAATTATGTGTCATGCCTGACAGCAAATCCAATATGACGTGATATTGCTAAGCAGGAATATCTTTTTATATATAAAAATATGGATTTCGATTTATTTATCTCTTCACTGCTTGACGAAAAAGAAAGCTACGATCTGGAATATAAAAGCGCAGAGGGTGGTTTTCCTGGCAGTTTTTGGGATACATATTCATCCTTTGCCAATACACAAGGTGGAACCATTGTACTTGGCGTAAAGGAGAAAAAAGGAAAATTCATATTCGACGGACTGACAGACGAAAAGATACGTCAGTATATAAAAATATTCTGGGACTGCGCAAATAACAAGACACACGTAAGCTCAAGTCTTCTAAAAGAAGATGACATTAAGATAGAGAAATATAAAGGCAACAGCATTATTCTCTTCCATATACCTCGGGCTGCAAGAACACAAAGACCTGTGTACAGAACAACAAACCCGTACAACGGAACCTTCAAGAGAAATGACGAAGGCGACTATAAATGTACCGAGCAGGAGGTAAGGAGAATGTTTGCCGATGCCGACGATTCATCGCCAAGAGACAGCAAAATTCTAAAAGGATTCACAATCGACGATATTGACAACAATTCCGTCAGACAATACAGAAATTTGTTTGGAACGATAAATCCTACACACCCATGGCTTACACTTGACGACATGGATCTCCTGAAAAAGTTAGGAGCATACCGTAAGGACAGAGTGACAGGTGAAGAAGGGTTCACACTTGCAGGACTTCTTATGTTCGGTAAATATGACAGTATAACAGATAATGAATGTGCACCAAACTTTTTTCCTGACTATAGGAATATCCCTGACAACTCTACAATAATGAGATGGACAGACAGAATATGTCCTGACGGAACATGGGAAGCCAATCTATTTCAATTTTATAGAAAGGTAATGCCAAAGCTGACAGAAGACCTGCCAAGACCTTTCAAATTGAAAAATAATGTAAGAGTAGAAGACTCTCCTACAAAAGTAGCCATAAGGGAAGCCTTGACCAATGCACTTGTCCATTCTGACTATTCAGAAGAGGGAAGTATCATCATTGAAAAAAGAAAGAACATGTTTGTGTTTTCAAACCCAGGCAACATGCTAATTTCAATCACTCAATATTATGATGGAGGAGAAAGCGTTTGCAGGAACAAGTCAATACAAAAGATGTTCATGCTCATTGGATCAGCAGAAAAAGCAGGAAGTGGAGTTGATAAAATTCTTACAGGCTGGAAAGAAGAAAACTGGAAGAAGCCATATATTACAGAAAAACAGCGACCTGATAAAGTATTGCTGTTACTTCCAATGGAAAGTCTTCTGCCCGAACAGAACATAAAAGAACTTAAAAACATCTTCGGCAGTGATATAGAACATATTGGATATGACAAACTTTTGACTTTATCAACTTGCTTGACAGAAAATGTAATAACAAATGACAGGCTTAAAGAATTGCTCACCCTACATCGTACAGATATAACAAAGTTACTTAAATATTTATGTAACAATAAACTTTTAATATCTGAAGGAAACGGCAGGGGAACAAAATATTATATTAATAAAAAGGTTGACACCTCGGAGGGAAAGGTTGACACCTCAGAAGAAAAGGTTGACACCTCAGAAGAAAAGGTTGACACCCCGGAAGAAAAGGTTGACAATACTAATACACATCTAAAAAGAGATGAACTTGAGCGGTTAATAACAGAAAAAGCAAAAGAATACATTTCTTTGGAAGAAATAGCTTTAAGAACTGGGAAAAAATCCAGTTATCTTAAAAATAAGATAATACCGGAAATGATTAGGAAAAATAAGTTGAAAAGACTTTATGCACAGACACCTAACCATCCCGAACAAAAATATAAAGCAACAGAAGAATAAAAAAACAACGATACGGAACAATGGAATACAATTTCAAAGAGATTGAGAAGAAATGGCAGAAACAGTGGGCCGAGATGAAGACCTACCAGGTTACTGAAGACAAGAGCAGAGAGAAATTCTATGTGCTCAACATGTTTCCTTATCCATCGGGAGCAGGACTGCACGTGGGACATCCGCTGGGATACATAGCCAGCGACATCTACGCCCGCTACAAGAGGCTGATGGGATATAACGTGCTCAACCCCATGGGATACGACGCCTACGGACTGCCCGCCGAGCAGTATGCCATACAGACAGGACAGCATCCGGCCATAACTACAGCCGAAAACATAAGCAGATACCGCAGCCAGCTGGACAAGATAGGATTCTCGTTCGACTGGAACCGCGAGGTGCGCACCTGCGAGCCTAAATATTACAAATGGACACAGTGGGCATTCCAGAAGATGTTCAACTCGTTCTACTGCAACACTTGCCAGAAGGCACAGCCCATAGAGAAGCTCATAGAGCACTTCAGCCAGAAGGGCACCGAGGGACTCGACGTGGCACAGAGCGAGGAGATGAGCTTCACGGCAGCCGAATGGAACGCCATGAGCGAGAAGGAACAGCAGCAAGTGCTGATGAACTACCGCATAGCCTATCTGGGCGAGACGATGGTTAACTGGTGTGCCGGACTGGGCACCGTGCTTGCCAACGACGAGGTGGTAGACGGCGTGAGCGTGCGCGGCGGTTATCCCGTGGTGCAGAAGAAGATGATGCAGTGGTGTCTGCGCGTAAGCGCCTATGCACAGCGACTGCTCGACGGACTCGACACAGTAGACTGGACTGAGTCGCTGAAGGAGACTCAGCGCAACTGGATCGGCCGTTCTGAAGGAACAGAGATGCAGTTTAAGGTGGCAGGACAGGACTGGGACTTCACCATCTTCACAACACGTGCCGACACAATATTCGGCGTAACGTTCATGGTGCTGGCACCTGAAAGCGAACTCGTAGAGAAACTTACCACACCTGAGCAGAAAGCCGAGGTGGACGCATATATAGAGCGCACAAAGAAGCGCACCGAGCGCGAGCGCATCAGCGACCGCTCTGTTACGGGCGTGTTCTCAGGCTCTTACGCCATCAATCCGTTCACGGGCGAGAACATTCCTATCTGGATTTCTGACTATGTGCTGGCAGGATACGGTACAGGAGCCATCATGGCTGTGCCTGCGCACGACTCGCGCGACTATGCCTTCGCCAAGCATTTCGGACTGGAGATACGTCCGCTCATAGAGGGATGCGACGTGAGCGAGGAGAGCTTCGACGCCAAAGAGGGCACCGTGTGCAACTCGCCTAAGAGCGGAGTGGAGACTCTCGACGGATTCTCGCTCAACGGCCTGAGCGTAAAAGAGGCTATAAAGAAGACCAAGGAGTTTGTAACTTCTCACAACATGGGCCGCGTGAAGGTGAACTACCGTCTGCGCGACGCCATCTTCTCACGCCAGCGCTACTGGGGCGAGCCGTTCCCAGTTTACTATAAGGACGGCATGCCTTACATGATTCCTGAAGACAAGCTGCCGCTCGAACTGCCCGAGATTGACCAGTATAAGCCTACAGAGACAGGCGAGCCGCCGCTCGGACACGCTAAGAAATGGGCTTGGGACACAGAGAAGAACGAGGTTGTGGACAAGAGTCTGATTGACAACAAGACAGTGTTCCCGCTCGAACTTAACACCATGCCGGGCTTTGCAGGCTCATCAGCCTACTATCTGCGCTACATGGACCCGCACAACGACAACGCCCTCGTGGGCGAGGAGGCCGACCACTACTGGCAGAACGTTGACCTGTATGTGGGCGGAACAGAACACGCCACGGGCCACCTGATATACTCACGCTTCTGGAACAAGTTCCTGTTCGACCTCGGAGTGTCGTGCCAGGAGGAGCCTTACAAGAAGCTCGTCAACCAGGGTATGATTCAGGGACGCTCTAACTTCGTTTACCGCGTAAACAGCGACGACCACTCTAAGAAGCCGCTCTTCGTGAGTCTCGGACTGAAAGACCAGTATGACGTAACACCTATACACGTTGACGTAAACATTGTTCACGGCGATGTGCTCGACACAGAGGCATTCAAGGCATGGCGCCCCGAATACAACGACGCCGAATTCATCCTCGAAGACGGCAAGTATGTGTGCGGATGGGCTATAGAGAAGATGTCAAAGTCGATGTTCAACGTTGTCAACCCCGACATGATTGTCGACAAATACGGAGCCGACACGCTGCGTCTCTACGAGATGTTCCTCGGTCCTGTTGAGCAGAGCAAGCCATGGGATACAAACGGAATAGACGGCTGCCACCGCTTCCTGAAGAAGTTCTGGGCACTGTTCTACGATCAGCGCACGGGCGAATTCCTGCCCGACCAGAGCGAGCCTACGCCGGAGCAGTATAAGTCTGTCCACAAGCTCATCAAGAAGGTTACGCAGGACATCGAGCAGTTCAGCTACAACACCAGCATATCTGCCTTCATGATTTGCGTCAACGAGCTGCATCAGCTCAAATGCCACAACCAGGCATTGCTGACCGACGTGGTAGGCCTGATAGCTCCGTTTGCTCCGCACATAGCCGAAGAGCTGTGGCACGCACTGGGCAACAGCGGCAGCATATTCGACGCATGCTGGCCCGAATACAACGAGAAATACCTCGTTGAGAGCACCGTTCAGATGGGTATAGCCTTCAACGGCAAGCGCCGCTTCGAGATGCAGTTTGCAGCCGACGCCGACAACGCAGCCATAGAGCAGGCTGTGATGGCCGACCAGAGAACGGCAAAATACATCGACGGCAAGCAGATAGTAAAGGTTATCATCGTGCCGAAGAGAATGGTCAACGTGGTTGTTAAATAACAGCCGCGCCCATATCACTAAGGCAAACAGCAAAATAACAGGACACACACAGGCGGCAAAGGCCGGGCAACACAGCAGAGCCCGGCCACTGAGCCGGCCTGACTCACTCACAGGAGCCGACGCGCTCATGATAAAACCGTTATGTCAACAGAATTAAAAAGAAACACACTTTCACCTTAAAAAATCACAAGCCATGCAGAAGCAAATATTAATTCGTGAAGCCAAAGACTACTTCAACATCACCCTCGGGCTGATGCTCTACACGTTCGCCTTCACGGTGTTCCTCCTGCCTTACGAGATAGTTACGGGAGGTATAGCGGGAATCGGCGCCGTGGTGTTCTACGCCACGAAGTTCCCCGTTCAGTACACATTCTTCATAATCAACGCCGTGCTCATCGTGGCCGCGCTGAAGATACTGGGCTGGCGCTTCCTGATGAAGACCATCTACGCCACGTTCATGCTGACGTTCCTGCTCGACGTGGCCCAGAGAGTTGTCATACAGCCCGACGGCACGTTCTACAAGCTGCTGGGCGACGGCAACGACTTCATGTCGCTCGTTATCGGATGTATGATGACCGGCACGGCCCTGGCCATAGTGTTCCTCAACAACGGCTCTACGGGCGGCACCGACATCATAGCGGCCTCGGTCAACAAGTACCGCAACATATCGCTCGGCCGCGTAATCCTGCTAATCGACGTGTGCATCATAGGCAGCTGTCTGTTCATCGACACGTTCGGTCCCGTGCAGTTACGCTGCCAGAAGGTGGTGTTCGGCTTCTGCACCATGTTCATCGAGTGCACCATGCTCGACTACGTGATGAACTGGCAGCGCCAGTCGGTGCAGTTCATGATATTCTCAAAGAAATATCAGGAGATAGCCAACGCCATAGCCACCACCACCGACCACACGATAACCATACTCGACGGTCACGGATGGTATACGGGCAAGGAGACCAAGGTGCTCTGTCTGCTGGCAAAGAAGAACGAGAGCGTGACGATATTCCGACTGATAAAGGTAATCGACCCCAACGCCTTTGTGAGCCAGAGCTCCGTGATAGGCGTATACGGCGAGGGCTTCGACCAGATAAAGGTGAAAGTGCCCAAGAAGATGAAAGACAATACGCTAAACGGCAAGTGACGGCAAAAGGCCGCTGCCGGGCGCACAGAGAAACAATAAAGAAAAGATGAAAATAGTTTTCGCAACAAACAACAAGAACAAGCTGGCCGAGATAAGAGACATGCTCGGCGACAAGATAGAAGTGATGTCGCTGGCCGACATCAACTGCCACGAGGACATACCCGAGACGGCAGACACGCTGGAGGGAAACGCCCTGCAGAAAGCCCGCTACGTGTTTGACAAATACGGCATGAGCTGCTTTGCCGACGACACCGGACTCGAGGTGGACGCGCTGGGCGGAGAACCGGGAGTCTACTCGGCACGATATGCCGGCGGCGAAGGTCACGACAGCGAGGCCAACATGGCAAAGCTGATGCAGAAGCTCGGCGACAACGACAACCGCAAGGCGCGCTTCCGCACGGTGATAGCCCTGATAACGGGCAGCGGCGACGACGGCGTTAAGCTGTTTGAAGGCGTGGCAGAAGGCGACATAATACGCGAGAAGAGGGGAGGAGAGGGCTTCGGCTACGACCCAATATTCCGCCCCGAAGGCTACGACAAGACATTTGCCGAACTGGGCCACGAGATAAAGAACAAGATATCTCACCGCGCCAGGGCCGTGCAGAAACTTGTAGAATATCTTAAACAGGCAAGCGGCAACAGATAGCCGCCTGCCTTTATATTATCATCACCGCCGCCGGAAAGCGCTGCGCAAAGCGCTCTGGCGGCGCAACGGCAATGCCGCTGAACGAAGAATTTTGGCATTTTATAAAACAAATCTTACCTGCCGGCGTTATATCATTGAGCAACAAGCCACAAGCTGTAAACAAAACAATTATGCGAAAAATAAACACCCATATCCTCAGACATATCATGTCATGCTGTCTGCCGTGCCTTTTTCTGCTATTATCAGTGCCGGCCAATGCAATAAGCGGCGGCAGCACAGACGGCTGGACCCTCTATCCAAGCTACGGCAACATAACAGAAATAGAGCCCACGGGCAAGGAGGTGTACGTGCTGGCATCCAACAGTCTATTTTCATATAACCCCGCAGACGGACTTGTAGCCACCTACGACAAGACAAATATGCTGTCGGACATCGAGATATCGCACATAGCATGGTCAAAATCGGCCGGCAGACTTATCGTTACCTACACAAACTCTAACATCGACCTGCTTTCAAGAAACGGCAGCGTGATCAACGTGCCCGACCTCTACATGAAGGAAGCTACCTACGACAAGACCATAAACAACATTTATATATATAACCAATACGCCTATCTGTCGACAGCCTTCGGCATAGTGAAGATGAACGTAAGCAACGGAAGCATTGCCGACTCGTATCAGCTCGGATTCCAAGTTGACTACTGCTACATCGAGGGCAACTACATCTATGCTGCATCGAGCACGCAGGGCATCTACCGCGGCAACATGCAGGACAACCTGCTCGACAAAGGCAACTGGAGCCGCACGGGCGACTATGTGGCGCAGAACATAGACCGCACAAAGGTGTACGACCAGACCGACGGCACATGGTGGACCAAGACCGAAGACGGAAAGCTAACAGGATATAAGATAAACAGCGACAACGTGCCCGTGTATGTAACCGAAGGAGTTGCACCCGACGGACCCGCATCCAACAACTTCTACCGCATATACATCAACAACGGAAGCCTCTACGGCGTGGGCGGCCTGTGGTCGCAGGAGACCGACGGCAACCGCCCGGGCGAAATTCACGTGTGGAACGGCGACAGCTGGTCGGAGTTTGAAAAGGTTACAACAGACAAGATAGGCCACAACTACGTTGACGTGCTGTGCCTCGACTTCGACCCAACAATAAGCGGACACGTCATGGTGGGCGCCAAGAGCGGCATGTATGAGTTTCAGGACGGCAAGTTCGTGAAGCACTACACAACGGACAACAGCGCGCTCGAGTCGCCGTTCAATCCGCCGTCGAAAGACTATACCATCGTTACATCTGTAAAATACGATGCTGCCGGAAACCTCTGGGCGCTCAATTCGCTGATAAGCAACAGCATAAAGTGCCTCTCGAAAAGCGACGGAAAATGGACTACATACAAGCATTCTGAACTGTCGGGCACCAACAGCTACGACCTTGAAAAAGCCTTTATCAGCAAGACCAACGGCAAGATGTGGTTTGTAAATAACAACTACAACAACACCATACTTTACTCATACGACTATGCCAACGACGTGCTGACAAAATACGGACCGAGCATAATAAACCAAGACGGAACAAGCCTCGGCGCAAACTACATATTCAGTCCGGTTGAAGACAGGGAAGGAAACGTATGGGTAGGCACCAACGCCGGACCTGTTTATCTCTCGGCAAGCGCCATACAGAACGGCTCAACTTACTTCACGCAGCACAAAGTGCCGCGCAACGACGGCACCAACTATGCCGACTATCTGCTATCGGGCATCGACGTGCGCGCCATAGCCATCGACGGCGGCAACCGCAAATGGATAGGCACCAACTCTAACGGAGTGTTCCTCATCAGCGACGACAACAACACGCAGATAAGCCACTTCACCACAGACAACTCGCCTCTGCCGTCAAACCTTGTGCAGGACATAGCCATCGACGGTGCGTCGGGCCGCGTGTATTTCGCCACAGACAAGGGCTTATGCTCTTATCAGAGCGACGCAACCGAGCCGACAGACGAGATGACCAAGGACAACGTATACGCATATCCCAACCCCGTAAGACCCGACTACACGGGCCTGATAACCATCACAGGCCTTAGCTATGACGCCGACGTGAAGATAGTAACGTCGAGCGGAGCACTCGTAAACCAGGGCCGAAGCACGGGCGGATCGTACACATGGGACGGCTGCGACCTCAACGGCAAGCGTGTGGCATCGGGCGTGTATATGGTTCAGACGGCAACATCGTCGGGCGACAAGGGCACCGTGTGCAAGATTGCCATAGTAAACTGACATCACAACAGACATAAAAATCTCAGCAGGAACACGTGACACGAAATACAGACATCCTATCTCACGAAAACACATTATGGACGCAGGGCATATCGGCAATAATGGTTATGCTGATGCACTTCATAATGCAGATTGAAGGTTACCCCCGCATCGTCAACATATTAGGCAGCATAGGCGTGGCTGCGTTTCTGTTCATATCAGGCTTCGGACTAAACGAAAGCTACAAGAAAAGCGGTCTGGCCGGCTACTGGCACAAACGCATCGTGCGCGTAATAATACCGTGCTGGCTCGTCTTTCTGTTCAAGCTGCCGTTTGAAGAGCAGTTCAGCCTGTCAAGGCTTGTCCACAACCTGCTCTTCACCGACTCGGAACTGTGGTTTGTCGACTATATCGTAAGATGGTATATCATCTACTGGCTGGCGCGCAGACTATCACCGCGCCACACCACCAAGATACTTGCAGGCTTCTCAGTGGCCTTCATCTTCGCCCAACAGCTCATGTGCGAGCAGGCCTTCTCGTTCTTCTGCGGATACATCGTGTCGCAGCATTATGACAAGGTAAGACAGACAAGCCGCGGCAGGATAATAAAATTCACGGCGGCAGCCTTTGCCTACGGCACGGCGTTCATGCTCATCAAGGAGATTCCGTTCGTAAGAAGATACATCGGCACCGTGCCCTTCAACGTCATACTGCTCAACATCAAGCTGCCGCTGGCAGTAGCCATAATCACAGCTCCATACATATTACCGCAGCTGAAGAGGCTCAGACCTATATCATGGTTCGGCAAGATAAGCTATGAAATATACATAGTTCACTTCTTCGTCCTGCCGTTTGTAACCGACTTTTTATCCATAATTAAATACATGGCGGCGTCTACCGTCATTGCCGCCGTGTTCAACAGGATAAACAACGAGATGAAGAACAACTTCACCACGGTGTTCACCTCAATACTCTACATCGCCGTATGCTACATCATGGCATGCAAATACAGCATGAGGGCCACCGAACATTTCGGATACGTCAGCATGAGCTATGCCGTCATCCTGGCGCTCGTCACGCTGCTGTTCAATCGCCGAAAGACAATTATAAGCAGACATTCTGAGGCAATATTTTGGTCAATGGCAGTGATAATGGCTGTTGCAATGGCAGCCGTGCAGTATCATTTCGACCCCATGCAGAACCAGGTTGACCGCTGGTCGGCCATAGCCAATCCGCTCACCGCCATGTTCAGCGGCCAGTTTCCTTATTCGGCACAGACCCACTTAGGCGGCTACGCCTCGCCGTTCCCGGTGTGGATGGTGTTCCACATACCATTTTGGGCACTCGGCAACGTAGGCCTTTCAGAGATTTTCACTGCCCTGCTGTTCGTCATCAGCGTCAAGGCCGCCTACGGCTCTCAGGCAGGCATAAAGGCCACCGTGCTGCTTGCGCTCAGCCTTAACTTGTGGTATGAAACGGCTGTGAGGAGCGATCTTATATCCAATTTTCTTCTTCTTGCATCATTTATAAACCTTCTTATATGCAAGAAGATAACCTTCAGTAAATATCCTTTGATGCTCGCTGCTATAGCCGGCCTGTGGCTGTCAACGAGGATAAGCACGGCATTTCCTCTCTTCATCATGTTCTTTCCCTTCTGGCTCAAGCTTTCTGCGGGCCGCAAGGTGTCCACGCTGCTCATTGCCGCAGCCGTGCTGTGCCTTACGTTCCTGCCGTTTGCATTGTGGGACTGGCACGAGCTGTTCTATGCCGAGAACAATCCGTTCTCGCTTCAGTCGAGACAGGGACGCCCGGCCGACTCGCTTCTGCTGCTCGCTGCTGCAGTGATAATGGCTTTAAAATGGAAGGGAAACAACAAGATGCTTATGCTATTCTCGGCTATAATGCTTATCTTCGTGCCCGTGCTGGCATACGGACATAATATGTATGTGTACGGCAACTGGACCGACATATTCAATTCGGCATACGACATAACCTATCTCGACGCCTCGCTGCCGTTCTGCATCACGCTCATGGCAGCCTTCGGAGCATGTCAGATGCAGGCAAAGAAGCCCAGCTTGTAGAGCTTGAATACGGTCAACGACGGCTTATTGCCACGCAGATTGCGCAGTTCGGCGCCGCTGAACATTCTGTGGAACAGCCTGACAAGCCACAACATGTGCATCGACCTCAGCCTGCCCACCATGCCGAGCAGCGGCGAATAGTCTTTTAGTTCGCCTGCAAACTGATGCAGAGTGAGCATGGCTTCCTCTATCTTTTTCAGATAAGCCGCGTTGCCCTCAAAGCACGTATAAGCCACAGGATTGTCTATATGCTTTACCACGATGCCGCTGTTGCGGAACGCACGGCCAAGCATCACGTCCTCATATCCGTAGCCCTTTATCCTTTCGTCGTAAGGCACACGCTCAAGAACGGAGCGGTGATAAAAGAAGTTTGTCGTGCGGAACGAATTGTATGGCAGCCTGTTTCTCACCTCAACCGAATGGTTTTTCTCCTCAAATTTCTCATATCTGAAGCGCAGGTTCTCCTTATATAGTCTTGCCGAATCTGCCCCTCCGTCAACACACACGCCGCCGCACACAGCCTCGCCGCGCTGCGCTCCGCTGCGTAGATAGCGCAGCAGAAAGTCGTCGTAGACCAGACTGAGGCGCGCGTCGACCATCAGATGCCACTCATATTTGCCCTTAGACGTCATATTGTTGCGCATGGCTGCACGGCAGTCGTGGTGGCGGTCAATAACGTAGCGGCAGTGAGAAAGGCCGTCTATCGCCCTGTTTTCGGCTATCACGGCCTCGTTGGTGCTTCCGTCGTCTATTGCGAGAATCTCATATTCAAGGCCGTCTATGGCTTCGGCCTGCGAGTGGAGCACGCTGACAAGCGCCACGGCACTGTCGTTATAGACGGGTATAAGTATTGACAATTCGTTTATCATTTTGTTTTGCACAGATATGAATATTTAAGGTGCTGCCGCCGGCGTTACGCAATTGCAGACCGGCGTATGTCATGCAAATATAGTGAAAGGCGAGTGAAAAGTCAAAAGAAAAACGATGTATTTTGTTTTTGACTATTCCGAGCCGAATCCTATATTATGCAAATATAATGAAAGGCGGCGGCAAAACAAAATAAAAGGCGCAGTTTTTATTTCAGTCGCGTCCCTTACGGTTTCTGCGCCTCACACCATCATTACACGGTGAGGGCAAATGCATATTTTTTGAAAGTTCGACACTCAAATTCTTTTCAAATTCATCAATAATACAGAAAATTTCCGTAAATCTGTATAAGGAATATAGCTATGTGAAATTAAGTGATTTAGAAGAATTACCTTGTTTGGGGGTAATGATTTGGCAACCGTCCCGATTGCTGTGATCTGCATCGTTTTGCCAGTTCGGATAACTCTTATGGAAACAAATATAGAGAAATTCTACATATCTATAAAATATTCTACGGGGTTTATAGCTAAAATCACCTTATGTGCCGATTTTACTTTATTGTATCTTTATGCAATATCTGCTTCAATGCATCTTCCAACTTATCAATTTTATATTCCTGCTCTTTCACTTCATTGGGTATTTTCACTATTTCTTGATAAGATAGTGCCCAAATTATGCCAACAATAGCCACAAGACCAATTATTGTCCAAACATACCACTGTTTTGAGAGTTTTTTTTCTACATTTTGACGCAGTTCTTTAAGTTCGTCTTTGATGTCATCCGATACTTTTTCAATTTTTCCTTCTAACTCTTTTCTGAGGTTAGTGTGGTCATTTTCATTTTTGTCAGAAAATGACGAGAATTTATCTTCTAACCGATCATATCTATCCCAGCTTGGTACGCCTGTGGTTTTTTCTTCATATTGAGAGGAATTACTGCTTACAAAACCTCTTTGACTATAGTTAGCTTGTTCTTCGTCAGAACAGGTTCCATCTATAATCGAATTTTTTCTAGTATGCTGTGAATATTGATGCACTTTACTAAAACTTTGAGCTAGGTCATAATCTTGATACTCAACAGATTTTTGTTTTTCTTGATTTTTTAATCTGCTGTTATTTTTGTTTTTATTTCTATTGCTCATTATCTAAAACTCGGCAAGATTTGAATATAATTCTTTTTCAACGGCAAGTGAGAGTGTATAAACATCCTTTATTAATGATTTTTCATTAATATCCTTTACTTCATTAGTAAGATAATTATCTGTATCTATAGCAACTCCTACATGTTTTTCACAATCTCCCAAATAAAATTCTTTATCGTAAAAATTGTCTCTTTCACTAACAGGACCAATACGATACATACCATTCTCGTAAGTAAGGGTAAATGCCAAATCTTTTGCTGGGTATTTTTCCAAGAATACTTTAGAAGGGAAAGATTCTTTGAAATGCAATAATATAGATGTGAAATCTTGAGATTTAACCTTATATGTTCCAATAATACGACAGCCTATTCTCTGTATAGTCGTTGAATCCAGCAAAGAGGAAACGGCATCATAAGCCTTTTTAAAGCTAGAAAAGAACCCCTCAACACTATCTATCTTGTAAGAAATGAAGCTAAAGCGATTAAATGTTACAAAAACAGTATTTTTTGATTTTTCCTTTTCCGCATGATCTCGTATTGTTACTTCTCCAGGATTTATTTCCCAGTGGAATGTATTAAAGCATTTAGACTTCTCTATAGCTTCTACAATTTGGCCTCGTTTGTCAAGCATTGAAACAACGGGAGCATACCTTAGTTCAATGATAAATTTACGATTGCCTATGTTCTTATTTTCAATATTTTCTTTCATTTTCTGTTGATTTTATATTCATTCTTGTTATCGCTTATGATAATTTCATTTGTACAATTTCTGATTTGAATAGACTGAGGTTTGCTATTGATAAATTTTCCCATTGCTTGAATTGGTGGATAAATGTATTTCTGAATAAACAGACTCATCTCTTTTCCTGCTTTCTCATAGAGCATATTCCATGAAGCTTGGCCAATATAACATTTACCTCCGAACTTATTAAACTGTGCTTTTAATTTGGTCAGTAGAGTTGATTCCGTTTCATCAAAAACAACTAAAATTGGAGTAAGTCCTGATTCTTTTGCTTCATAAGGAAAAGACATTTCTTCTTTGAATCTCCCTTGTCCACTAGCAGCAATGGTAACTCGCATTTTAAGTTCATAAACCTCTTTCGTTTCTTCAATATAGCAGTCCACTTGTCGCCCTTCATTTGTTTTATATCCACTATCATTTATCCTTTTTACAGGAGAACTATTGTGTGAAACAGAAACGCCTCCGAGACAACTTGCTAGAATTGGTTCAAATACATAACCAGTTTCTTGTCCACTTCTATTGTCTATATCAAAAAGCCACTTTCTCCATTCTAACCATGTTGCAAGTAGAGAGTCTTCACATTTACCATATTCCAAGAGACTCCTTGGGGCAATTTGGTCTGATGTAGGGAATGGTTGACTCTGTAAAATTTTATCATATTTATAACGCCTACGGTATAAATCGCAAAGATTCTTTAGATATAGATATATGCTATCGCTAATAGTTGTCACTCCGGCTTTTTCCAATAAATAAAAACACTCATCAGACGTAATCTGTGGCAACGAGCTAATCTCCTCAAAAGTTATTTTGTAAAAATCCTTACGCGCTAATTTGCCAATAGCAGGAAACTCTTGAGAAGGGAATGTATCATATAAGTCATGATAGGTTATGAAGAGAAGCAAAGCCACTTCGGATGCGGAGATTTCAATTCTTGCATCACCGGTTCCATGTTGAGAGAATTGGCGATAAAATTCTTTTTGAGACTTATTCATATCGTTAGAATAAAAATTGATTACATACTAACATTTGGTCCAACTTATGGCAAGTTGCTGCAAGAGCTGGACTCATGGCAGATGACTTAGTAACGTCGTACCACATCAATCCTTGAGGTAACGACTTTGAGCACTTCAAATCACATATACAAATTTGTTCAGCAATTTGATTAGCATACAAAGGTGGTATAGCATTCCCTATCTGTTGCATTTGCTGACTATCACTTCCAAAGAAACGGAATCCATCAGGAAATGTCTGAATTCTTGCACATTCACGCACGGTCAGCATTCGGTTTTGGATGGGATGTATGAATTCCGAATTTGCAGACCCTGTAATAGTTAAAGATGGTTCATCATAAACTAACCTTTTTAAGCCCGTAGGTGCTCCTCCTCTTTTTTCAGATGGCGTACCATCACACACTCTCCTTGTCGCACGCTTAGTAAAAGACTTATGTTGCAGCTCTTTAGGTAAATCCTTCATCGTTTGTCCCTCGTGCAAAGCACAAATCCTTTCATATTGAATGCCACGTTCTATTTTCCTGATGTGATTGATTTCTGGAATATCTATTTCCTCTATATCTGCAATCACTTCACGAAGAGTACTTGTTCCATTTTTATAAATACAACCACGTGCCATACTAATCGGTTTAGGGAATTCAAAAGACTTTCCCTCTCTATTCCCAACTATGATAACACGTTTACGGCGTTGTGGAATACCGTATTCCTGCATATAGACTTTCTTCAAATAAACTGTGTAACCTAACGATGTCATCCCCTGTATGCAAGCCACAATAAATTTACCATTTATTGTGGTAAGAATACCTTCCACATTTTCCATCATAAACCATCGAGGATAAAACTCTTGCAATGCATTAACATAATTTGTCAACAACAAATTCCGTGAATCAGTCTCTGAACGACGCCCAGCTGTAGTAAACCCTTGACAAGGAGGTCCACCGATAATCAGGTCAAGCTCTCCCCGATGTAATCCCAATTTATCACGAATAGTACGAAAATCGCAAGTTGATAAGTCTTCAATATGGGCTTTATTCCCTTTAAAATTATAATTATATGTATCAACAGCTTCTTTACAGATATCATATGCAGCTAAGATATTTACCCCATACTGCTGAAATCCGAGAGAGCAGCCACCAGCTCCCGCAAAAAGGCTGATAGCTTTATAATCAATATTGTTATTATATGCAAAGTCCATTAAAATTCTATTATTTAATTATGCCATCTATTTTCAATAGATTAGAGAAATAAAAATTATATCTATCAAGTTACAAAAGTAGCCAAATAAGATGAAAATCTTTATTAATGTGGAAATAATCTTTCCTTTTGATGGAAAATTTAAGCTCATTCTATATTTTCAACCCTTTATCCTGTCTTGTAGATGCAGTCCCCAAACCGTTTCTCCATTCATTTGCTTTCTGTCTGAACCATTGCACAAGCGGAATGTCATTCACATATATTTGGTAGTGCCCTTTCCTGTTCTTGTCCTCTTCGAACGAGAAAGCCGCATTCTCGTCATGGAACTTTCGGCTGAACTCGGAAGAATAGAAATCACCTTTCAACCTTACTTCCTTCAATTTGCACAACTCTTGAATTACTCTTTCAGAGAACTTCAATGTGTTCTGGCAGAAGTCAATCAACGGCAACAGTTTCTCCACGTAAGGGAAGTATCGCTGTATCTTATCCATATATTCATTGAACTTGGTACGTTCTTCTTTATGTTCCCGTTCCATTGTTTTGATATGTTGTATCAATTCTTTGTTCTGATTTTCAAGTGCGGATATACGTTGTTGTAATTCCTCTCTTTCCTCTTTCAATTTGTTGCTACCGAAAAGAGAACCGACCTTTGCCACGAATGCGGCTTTCGCTTCCGTCTTGGCTGCTTCCAGTTTCTCCGATTTAACCTCCAGCCTTACCTCGTCAAGCTGTTGCTCTGCCTGTTGCTGCTCGGTCTGTAACTGCCGCATGTTGGCTTCAAGTTCACCCGTCTGCCGTTTCAAATCACGGTAGTATTGGGCGGTTGTCGTATGGCGTGCTTCCGAGTCACGCACACCACGTTGCAAGCCGTATTTCTCCATTGCTTTTGCATAACTATCGTGATATGTTACCAGCTTCTCACGTGTCAATACATCGTCAGCACACAGACGCACGGTATTGGCTTTCTTGCGGTACAAGCGTTTACCTTCCGTCTGCTTTTTCTTGGCTTTCCTGCGTTCTCCTGTTACTATCGGTACGACCGTGGCATGAATGTGCGGTGTATGCTCATCCATATGCAGGACTGCAGAAACGGTATTTTCCTTGCCGAAAGTATGGTACAGCCATTGCAGGTTGTCATCACACTATTCGTCAAGTCTGCCCTCGTCTTGTATTTTCATCATATCCTCGTGCGTACCCGAAAGCACGATTCTGATTGCCCGCACTTGGTCGGGGTTATCTTACGTTTGATGCCTGCCGTACGGATACGGTGGCTTATCGCTTCGGTACGGTCGGACACTCCATCAGGGAACTCCACCAGTACACGGTTGAGATGTGTACGTGTAGGGTCTGCGTTCTTGGGTATGGTCTTACGTTCTATGTGGTCGGATGCGCCCGTGTCAGCTGAGCCTTTCGCTTTGTTGATTTGAATGCTTATATATCCCATGCTTGTTTTTCGTTTTCAAGTTTGACAAATTGGTTTGTTGGTTCCCGTCTGCTGCGGTCATGCCGCATGGCAAACGGGGGTGTCCAGAGGGGTGTAACCCCATTGGCTCATTGGGACGTTTTTAGCTGTGCTTGCACTGCGTAAAGAAAATGCCCTAATGAGCTATGGCTTTTCTGTTCTCAAAAGCCTGTGAGAGTACCAGCGGTATAGGCAGACCTTTTGATATGATACGCCTTTCCTTGTCGGCTGGTCGGACAGCAGGTAGGTAGGATGTCCGACTGACCAGCTTGCGGATAGTGGCATTTCCTTCCGTCCGTTTGTCCGGCAGACTTGTTGGCGGATGAAAATCCGATGAATTGATGAGTTGATAGGATAATAAACTGATAACCACAACGATATACATTCATCATTGTTTCATCAAACCGCTCGCCAAAAGAAAAGTGATGTAGAGTGCGATGTGTCCTTTCTCTTTTCATCATCCCGATTCTCTTGTTGAAAGGTTGATGAAGACGTAAATTGCTGTTTCTCTTTATGTTTATATATACTTTCATCATCTCATCAAAATATCAGAATTTTTCCAGTTGTGTTTTGTTTACCGTGTAGTAACGTCCTATTCCTCTTATCGGCGAATAATGACAATCCCGATTTACAATCTTGTAGAGAGTTGTACCTACGCAAATGATTTCTTCTTTTTACTTCATATTCTTGATACTGGTGTGCTGCCGACATTTTGTCTACAACGGGTTAAACATGGTTGCAAAGCTACGGAAGTGTTGGTAAAATCTTGATACGCAAATCTATGCGGAACGGCGCAAAATAGGTCATGCAAAAAGAAAATGCAGTATAAACGGGTGGCTCTTTCAGGTAAAAAGAGATAAAAAAGCCCGAAGCCGTGGAATATGCACGTCTTCGGGGACTGGTTGTTGCAGATAATTACAGATTGACTGACGCACTGATTTACAGATTCAATGACTTCATGTCGTCACTACGTCAGATTAAACCGTTAATCATCAAATGGCTGAGCATAAAAAGTTCATTCTAACATTCATACGGCATTTTGTTATTCATTGACACCAGCAGGACTTGTTCCTTTTTTCGTCGGCACAATCTCTCCAGCAATGCATTACGAACCATTGCGGCACCTGACGTGTCAATGCGGAAAGCGAGTGCCACCACCATCGGCAGGGCATACATGTCCGCATAATAGCCGTTGGGCAGCTTGATACATTTTTCAGCTTCAAGAGGATTCAAAACTCCGCACTTGTACACGGTACGAATGGTGGCACGGAGCGTCGGGGCGATTACCCCGAACAGCTCTACCAGCTCCATTTCATTCATCCATATATTACCTGTATCGGATGGTATGGTAATTCTA
>OGOM01000300.1_pt1 | contig 50667 bp, 39 predicted proteins | sample 1552681 | NCBI WGS metagenome assembly OGOM01 (sample SAMEA2580188, study PRJEB22360) | human gut metagenome | biome: human gut; feature: human-associated habitat; material: faeces | place: Denmark | collected 2008/2010 | reverse complement strand
CATTCAAAAGGCAAGGCATGACCAGAAGGTCTATGCCTTGCCTTTTTCATGCCAACTTGTTCGCCCTGGACGTCGCTCGCTGTCCGTCCTCTACCTGCGGCGTTGACTTGGTTGACACTTAGAACATCGATGTAGTCATTGGGGACGTTCTTAAACGACTGCCCAACGGCTGTTGAGCACATGGCTCGCATGACAGTCGTCTCTTTTATGTTTCCTTTAGCCGTCGCTGTCTAGGATGGGGGTTAGTCGATAGGAAGGGAGCACCGGGATGGACGACGCGAGCGAGCGTTCAATCGAAGAGGACATGCTCGATCAGTTCAATTACTTTGATGATGAGGACGAGGAGCTGATCGACCGTCGCGAGCCAGCGCCGCTTGATTCCTTTGATCTGGTCGATGAAGAGACTGATGAGGTTGAGGACGAATCAACGGAGCCCCCACAGCCTTCGCGCCTTGACTCGCTGCTTTCGAGAGCCCCCATGCACCACGGCGTTCGTGCCGGCGCGCTCCATATGAAAACTGACTGGCACCAGATCGTGACGGCAGGCGATGAGCTTGCCGTCGATGCGCCGCTCACCGATAAATCATCCATCATCTGCCGCACCGGCATGCTTATGCTGGCAAGCGGAACGGGTGCCTGGCGCGTGCGCGATACCATGAATCGTGTTGCCGCCGTACTCGGTGTCACCATCCACGTTGACTTAAGTCTTCTGTCGTTTGAGTGCACCTGCATCGAAGATGGCCACTGCTTTAACGAGGTTGTCAGCCTGCCCACAACGGGAGTCAATACCCATCGCATTTGGATGATGGAGAGCTTCTTAAAGGAAATCGAGACGTATGGGCGCCGGTTTACCGTGCACGAATACCACGAGATGCTCAAGACCGTTGAGAGTTCAAAACCTGATTACGCGCCTTGGCAACAGGGCCTTGCGGCGGCCTGCGCCTGTGGCGCCTTTGTCTTTTTACTTGGTGGCGGTCCTATTGAGATGGCATGCGCGTTCGTGGGCGCGGGTGTCGGCAACTTTGCCCGCTCCCATATTCTCAAGCAAGGCCTTGGTCAGTTCAGCGCGCTGACGACCGGCGTTGCGCTCGCTTGCGTTTCGTATCTGCTGGCATTGCTCGGCCTTGGCCAGGTCATACCGGGGGCAATGTCGCACCAAGAAGGCTATATCGGCGCCATGCTCTTTGTGATTCCCGGCTTTCCGCTCATTACGGCGGGCCTCGACATCGCCAAGCTCGACATGCGAAGCGGTATCGAGCGCCTTTCATATGCCGTATCGATTATTGTGATGGCGACGCTCGTAGGTTGGATGGTTGCCGAGTGTGTTGGCCTGGCGCCGGACGACTTTGCCCCACTGGGCCTTTCGCCGCTTGCCCTTACGCTCCTGCGCGTGGTGATGAGCTTCGTTGGCGTATTCGGCTTCTCGGTGATGTTCAACAGCCCGGTAAAGATGGCCGCGGCAGCTGGGTTGATCGGCGCCGTGTCCAATACCCTGCGTCTGACCCTTGTCGATGCGCCGACGATGATTCCCTTCCTGGGCCTCAGCACGGGAATGCCTCCCGAGGCAGCAGCGTTTATCGGCGCGCTGGTATCGGGTCTGCTGGCAAGCTTGGCCGAAGTCAAGCTCACCTACCCGCGCATCGCCCTCACGGTGCCTTCGATTGTCATTATGGTGCCCGGTCTGTATCTCTATCGCTCTATGTATTACATGTGCACCTTCGACACGGTCAACATGCTCGGCTGGTTTGTGCGCGCAGTGCTCATCGTGGCGTTTCTGCCCGTTGGCTTGGGCGTGGCGAGAACCCTCACCGACCCTCGCTGGCGCCATACCAGCTAATTGGTGCAAGGGGGACAGGTTACTTTGCACCAAATGAGTTGCGGTGAAATAGGGACTGAATTGTTGCTTAAAGGGTCAAAACAGTCCGTATTCCACCGCAACTTATGGGGTCGGGGGATTATTGGTGCCCTGCATCTCCATAAACTCAACGCTTACGAAGCACGTGCTTTTCGTGCTAGGCTGATTCCACCACATAAGTAGTCGCAGACGCACGTATCACGGGCGCGGGCGAGATGAAGTCCCAACAGCTCCATCTTGCCCGCCCGTTTTTGTTGCGTGGTGCCGCGGCACAACACAGAGAGGAATCTGCCCTTCATGCCTATCAACAAACGAGAGAGCCTGCTGTTCACCTTTATCATGTGCTTTTGCATGGTGCTCTGGATGAGCATCTACAACGTTGCCCTGCAGCACGGGGCCATCAACGGCGAGGTCGTTGCCGCTGCGTGGCTCGGCTTCCCCGTTGCCTACATTTTTGCCATGTGCTGCGACTGGTTCGTCGCCAGCCCGCTCGCCAAGGGTTTCGCCTTTAAGTACTTGGTCACGCCGGGCAAGAGCTCGCCGCTTGCCATGACGCTCGCCGTCAGCTCCTGCATGGTCATCATCATGTCGCTTTACGGCGCGTGCGAGGGTCTGACGCACATGCCCGGCGGCATCCTTGCGAACCTGTATTCCGTGCCCGCGATCTGGATGATCAACATCCCGCATAATTTTGTGATGGCGCTGCCGTGGAACCTTTTGGTAGCCGGTCCGATTTCCCGCTTCGTCTTCCGTCGCGCCTTCCCTGTGGGGACGGTTTTCGAGGAGGAGCATGCCGAGCTCTTGGAGCAGGCTATGGCTCCTGAGTGCGAGTAGCTCGCTTAGGGATCTGCTGAGCGCGGGCGACTTGCTTGGTTGGAGCCCTAAGCGTGGATAGCTCTCTCGGCGACATCGCGGGCGTGAGCGGTGCGCATGACCGGAGGGCCCGTGCTGCTCCGTTGCCCGACGTGCTAGCGCGCAGAACAATCTGTTGGTGCATTCGGCGGCTGCTGAAGCGTTTCGGCAGCCGCTTTTTATACGGAGTTTAAATACAACAGTCTGTTGTATTACGTAGAGTGGTATATCTCTAGCAGGAAAAATGCGAGAGACGGAGCATTATGGCGTTGCTAGTAGGACTGGACGTAGGGTCGACGACGACCAAAGTTTACGCGATGCACGAGGATATGACCGAGGCGTGGTGGGGATATCGCCGCCACGGGGCGTGTCAGACAGCGAGCGTGCGCGCCATGCTCGGCGAGCTCGCCGAGCGCTTTCCCCATGAGTCGCTGCGCGTTGCGGTGACCGGCTCGGGTGCGCGCGATATCGCGACCGCGCTGGGCGCCTCGTACGTTCAGGAGGTGGTCGCCAACGCGCTCGCGATCAGCAGGTTCTATCCGCAGACGCGCTGCGCCATCGAGCTGGGCGGCCAAGACGCCAAGATGATCTTCTTCCGCACCAACGATAAGGGAGACATCGAGGTTGCCGACATGCGCATGAACGGCTCGTGCGCAGGCGGTACCGGTGCATTTATCGACGAGATGGCAAAGCTCATGGGGGTCGGCACCGAATCGGGCGAGTTCGAGCAGCTCGCAAGCCGGGGAACGACCGTCCACGAGGTCTCGGGCCGCTGCGGCGTGTACGCAAAGACCGATATCCAGCCCCTGATCAACGAAGGTGCTACAAAACCAAACCTTGCTGCCTCTATTTTCCAGGCAGTCGTAAACCAGACGATCAGTGGTCTTGCATGTGGTAAACCGATCCGTGGAAATGTTGCTTTCCTCGGAGGACCTCTTCATTTCCTTACAGAATTAAAAGAAGCATTTATCCGTACATTAAACCTAAAAGATGATGAGATCATCGCTCCTACACACTCTCATTTATTTGCAGCTGTCGGTGCTGCTCTGAATGCTAAAGAGGAAGTTACAACTGATTTTGAACATCTTTTAAAACAGTTTGAGAAGAAGATCGAACTTCAGCAGGAAGTTGACCGTTTAGAGCCTTTATTTAAGAGTGAACAAGAATATAAAAATTTCGTAAAAGATCATAACCGTCATGTTGTGAAACGTGGAGATCTTGCTACATATAAAGGAAATTGTTACTTAGGGATCGATGCCGGTTCCACTACAACAAAAGTTGCTTTAGCTGGTGAGGATGGAGAACTTCTTTACAGCTACTACAATAACAATAACGGAAGTCCTCTTCACGCCGTTGTTGAAGCGCTTCATGAGATTGACGCACAGATGCCAAAGACAGCTAAGATCGTATCTTCCTGTTCCACAGGATACGGAGAACATCTTGTAAAAGCTGCCTTAAATCTTGACTTTGGAGAAGTTGAGACGATCGCACATTACTATGCAGCTGCATTCTTTGATCCTGATGTGGACTGTATCCTTGATATCGGTGGTCAGGATATGAAATGTATCCGTATCAAAAATGGAGTTGTTGATGATGTACAGTTAAACGAAGCATGTTCTTCTGGATGCGGTTCATTTATTGAAACTTTCGCGAAATCCTTAAATCATTCTGTACAGGAATTTGCCAAAGTTGCTTTAACAGCACAGAATCCAATCGATCTTGGTTCACGTTGTACGGTATTTATGAATTCTAAAGTAAAACAGGCACAGAAGGAAGGTGCAACTGTCGGAGATATCTCTGCTGGTCTTGCTTATTCTGTGATCAAGAATGCTTTATATAAAGTTATTAAGTTAACAGACCCATCTGACCTTGGAAAACATATCGTTGTACAGGGTGGTACATTTTATAATGATGCGGTTCTTCGAAGCTTTGAACGTATCTCCGGATGTCATGCTGTAAGACCTGATATCGCAGGTATCATGGGTGCCTTTGGTTCCGCACTGATTGCGAGAGAACGTTACGAAGATGGTATGGAAACTTCTATGCTTCCATTAGAAGAAATCTTTGCGATGAGTGTTGATACTTCCATGACACGATGCAAAGGTTGCACAAATCACTGCCTGTTAACGATCAATAAGTTCTCTAACGGACGCCGTTATATCACTGGTAACCGTTGTGAACGTGGTATTGGGAAAGAACCGAATGCTGAAAATATTCCAAACCTTTACGATTACAAACTTCATCGTACCTTTGACTACGAACCTTTATCTGATGAGAAAGCCACTCGTGGAGTCATTGGTATCCCTAGAGTTTTAAATATTTATGAGAACTATCCATTCTGGTATACATTCTTTACGGATCTTGGATTTAAAGTTGTGGTATCTCCTGAATCTTCTCGTAAGATTTATGAGTTAGGTATCGAATCTATTCCAAGTGAATCTGAATGTTACCCTGCAAAATTAGCCCATGGTCATGTGATGTGGCTGATCAAACAGGGAATCAAGGATATCTTCTACCCTTGTATTCCTTATGAACGTGACGAGATGGAAGGTACAAACAACCATTATAACTGCCCGATCGTTACTTCTTATGCAGAAAATATCAAAAATAACATGGAAGAACTTGCAACAGAGCATATCAACTTTATGAATCCATTCTTAGCACTAGATAATGAAGAAGCTTTAAAATCCCGTTTATTTGAGGAATTAGAGGCTCAGTATCATTTGACTGCTGACGAAATAAATCACGCGGTTGATAAAGCTTATGCAGAACTTTCACAGGTTCGTACAGATATCCAGAATAAGGGTGAGGAAGTCCTTGCTTACCTTGCTGAAACTGGCAGAACTGGTATCGTTCTATGTGGTCGTCCATATCATATCGATCCTGAGATCAACCATGGTATTCCAGAATTGATCAACTCTTATGGAATTGCTGTTTTAACTGAGGATTCTATTTCTCATTTATCAAAGATTGAACGTCCATTAAACGTACAGGATCAGTGGATGTATCATTCCAGACTATATGCTGCAGCAAATTATGCAAAAGCAAATAAACAGTTAGAAGTCATTCAGTTAAACTCTTTCGGTTGCGGACTGGATGCTGTTACAACTGATACAGTGAAAGATATCTTAACAAAATCCGGACGTATCTACACAGTATTAAAGATTGATGAGGTTAATAACCTTGGAGCGGCAAGAATCCGTATCCGCTCACTGATCAGTGCTGTCCGTGTCCGTAAAAAACATAAGATCGAACCAAAACCTGTATCTCCAGCGATCAAACGTGTGGAATTTACAAAAGAGATGCGTAAGAACTATACACTGTTAGTTCCTCAGATGTCTCCGATCCATTTTGAGTTCTTAGAGCCTGCTCTGCAGTCTTGTGGATACAACGTTGAAGTTTTAAATCAGGGTGGTATGGAAGATGTTAACACAGGTCTTAAGTATGTAAATAATGATGCCTGCTATCCATCTCTGATCGTTATCGGACAGTTAATGAACGCATTACTTTCTGGTAAATATGATCCTCATAAGATCGCACTTGTCATCTCCCAGACAGGTGGTGGATGCCGTGCGACAAACTATATCAGTTTTATCCGCCGTGCGCTTGAGAAAGCTGGTTACGGTTATGTTCCTGTTGTTGGTTTGAGTGCCCAGGGAATCGAGAAAAACAGTGGATTTAGCTTTACACCTGGTTTATTAAACAAAGCAGTTCAGGCGATCGTTTATGGTGATGTCTTTATGAGAACGGTTTATCATACACGTCCTTATGAAGTAAAACCTGGTTCTGTCAACAAATTACACAGACAATGGGCTGCTAAATGTAAACGTGATATTGCCAAAGGTAACTTCTATACATTTCAGAAGAATATCCGTGGAATCATTCGTGACTTCGACCGCATTCCATTAAAGGATATCAAGAAACCTCGTGTCGGAATCGTTGGAGAGATCCTTGTTAAATTCCTTCCAGACGCAAACAATCACTTAGTAGAGCTTCTGGAACGTGAAGGTGCGGAAGCTGTTGTACCTGATCTGTTAGACTTCTTCATGTACAGCTTCTACAACAGTAACTTCAAATACCGTTATCTTGGTAAATCCAAGAAATCTGCGATCGTCAGCAACTCCGCAATCTGGGTTGTAGAGCGTTACCGTCAGACTCTTCGTAAAGAACTAGCCAAGAGTAACCGTTTTGAGCCGCCTGCATATATCAAAGACCTTGCAGAATATGCAAAACCATTCGTATCGATCGGTAACCAGACTGGTGAGGGTTGGTTCTTAACTGGTGAGATGGTTGAACTGATTCACAGCGGTGCTCCAAATATCGTATGTACACAGCCATTTGCATGCTTACCGAACCATGTCGTTGGTAAGGGTGTTATCAAAGAAATCCGTCAGGCATTCCCTGATGCGAACATCGTAGCGATCGACTATGATCCGGGAGCTAGTGAGGTTAACCAGATCAACCGTATTAAGCTGATGCTTTCTGCGGCTGAGAAGAATATGAATAAATAGTTATTTTTCTATTGTTTAGAATCAAATGCTAATAAAAAGAAGCCATGTTCCGGCATAGATAAATCTTGTCTATGCTTGTAACATGGCTTCTTGTTTGTTTCTTTCTATTTCAATTAGATCATTCTGCTAAAATTTCTTCCAGAATGGCTGTTGCATCTTCAATGCAGCCTGGACAGGATCTTAAGACTTTTCCCGTTTCAATCCCTTTTAGGTCCTTACATTTTGTTGCTTGATTCTTCTCCTGAAAGCGTTTTACAAGCTCTCCTGATAGTTTATAGGTTGCTGCCTTGGAAACTGGTTTCTCGATGTCTCCACAGCTTTTTATGGCACCGATGACTGCAACGGCTCCGGTGATTGCTCCACATGTTCCTTCCATGCAGCCCATTCCTAATCCGTGACCTTCCATCATCTTGAAAATGATGGATTCGTCGATTCCCATTTCTTCAGCAAATGCACAGGCAACTGCCTGGGCACAGTTGTAGCCTTTCTGGTGGTTTTGTGCTGCTTTGTCTGTTTTGATACTCATTTGTAATGTCCTCCGATTTTTATTCATTATTAATTAGATTGTAGATTTCTTCTGCTGTTTTGTCTGGATGTTGTTTTACTTGATCGTAGATTGGTCTTATTTCTTCCATTGGTTCTTCTAATTCATCGACTATCTGCTCAAGATTCTTATTTTTTTCACTTTCTTCTGAATCATCGAAATCTGAGTTAAAATTTTTCCTTGATAAATTCCCTCTCTTCTTCCACGGTTTTCCGCACTCTGCATCTGACTCACTCTGTCACTCGCTGCCATCTCTTCTCTCAAATATAGATATCTGTCCCGTTCGTCCTGGCTCATCTTTACCATTTCTTCTTGTATCCTTTCCATATATCTATTACCTGCTGATTCCTGCGCAACCTCTTCCCATGTCGTTGCGGCGATCAGTCTTGCCCAACGGTATAGAGGATGCTTTCTTGCTTTGCCTTTGGCTGTCTTTGTTTTCTTTAATTCTACTTCTTTCCTTAATCATTCATACTATTTTGAATACATCACATCATTTTTCGAAAGTAAATAAACACAGTATTGATTCATACTAATTCCTTCTCTCTGTGAATGTTCTGCTAATGATCTGTGTAGACTTCGTGGTATTCTTAATTTGAATTGTCCAGAATAATTTTCCAAGCTATCTGGTTCATAAATTTCTATTCCCTCTTCCAATGCTGCTCTGATCCACTCTCTTTTTGCATCTTTTGCATTCTGCATTGCACTCTCTATCGTTTCTCCACATGTAATACAACCTGGTAAATCAGGATAAGATATTACAAACCCACCTTCATCTTGATCTTCTATGATTTCCATCTTATATGACATACTCATATACTCATTCAGCGTTTTCATTTTCTCTTTCCTCGCTTTCTACAACCTTTCTTACCATTTCTACATATACTTTTTTAATTGGTTCATGCTTTGGTATTGTAATTGGACTTTTCCCTTGTTTTCTAAATGTATAATGACTACTTCCACTTCTTGGGGCATCCATCCTATACCCATAAGTTTCTAATACCTTTTGTAATTGTGTAAATCGAAAATCCTTCGACAAATTGCAAATACGTGCGATTAGTTTATCCCATTTTGACATTTGTATCTTCCTTTCTTTTATTATATTTGGTGTCGTATTTGGTGTCAATATTTTACAATAACATTGTATTAAAAAAGAAGACTCCTCACAAAAAAGAGTCTTCTTTCCTTATCATCAAATGATATAATTCTATCTTCTGACACTGATCCCTCTCTGATCCAGATATTCCTTCAGATCAGATATCTTCAATTCATTAAAATGGAACAATGAAGCAGCAAGTGCTGCATCTGCTTTTCCTTCTGTCAATGTATCATAAAAATGTTCTTTATTCCCCGCACCACCAGATGCGATCACTGGAATATCAACATTCTCTGCAATGATTCTTGTCAGTTCATTGTCATATCCTGCTTTCGTTCCGTCACAGTCCATGCTTGTTAACAGGATCTCTCCTGCTCCGCGGCGGTTTGCTTCCATGGCCCATTCTACAGCATCTAAGCCTACATCGATTCTTCCACCGTTCTTGTATACATTCCATCCGCTTCCATCGGCTCTGCGTTTGGCATCAATCGCTACAACAACACACTGGCTTCCGAATTTGTCTGCAGCATCATTGATCAAATCTGGGGTATTGATCGCTGAAGAGTTGATAGAAATCTTATCTGCACCTTCTCGTAAGATTGCCTTAAAATCATCAACGGTACGGATTCCTCCACCGACTGTAAATGGGATAAATACCTTTTCTGCGACTTTTCTTACCATATCAATCATGATATTTCTTGCATCGGATGATGCTGTGATATCTAAGAATACAAGTTCATCTGCGCCTGCTTTGTCATATGCTGCTGCGATCTCTACCGGGTCTCCGGCATCGATCAGATTGACAAAATTGACACCTTTTACGACGCGTCCTGCTTTAACATCTAAGCATGGGATAATTCTCTTTGTATGCATAGCCAATTCCTCCTATAGTGAAACGAAGTTCTTTAAAATCTGTAATCCTACGGTGCTGCTCTTTTCCGGATGGAACTGGCAAGCAAAGATGTTGTCTTTCTCTACTGCTGCGTGAATCTTCACACCATATTCGGTTGTTGCTGCTACAATATCTTCATCGTCTGCCTGAAGATAGTAAGAATGTACAAAATATACATAAGGATTCTCTGGCAGTCCTTTGAATAATCTTGAATCTTCTTTGACTTTGATATTATTCCATCCCATATGTGGAATCTTTAAATCTCCACTCTTTGGAATTCTTAAGATCTTTCCTGGTAATAATCCAAGTCCTTTGACTCCCGGTCCTTCATCGCTGGATTCAAACATCAGCTGTAACCCAAGACAGATTCCTAAAAATGGAATATTCTTCTCTACAACTTCATGGATCGTTTCTTCTAATCCATAATGACGGATCTTCTCTATCGCATCTGCAAATGCTCCAACTCCCGGAAGAATCACTTTATCGCTGTTTACAATCTCATCGTGATCTCTTGTGATGATTGCTTCTTCTCCAAGATAATTGAGTGCTTTTTCAACACTTTTGATATTTCCTGCATCATAATCAATAATCGCTATCATAGGTGCCTCCTATTCGTGTGCTATGTTTAAAAAGTCACGGCTGTCCATCTTGATCCCTATTCCTTTTTCTTTGATTTCTTTTCCGATCTGGTATAGTGAATGATGAACTCTTACGAACGTTGCTTTCTCATTGTAGAATGCCATCTTCTCAAAAGGCCAGCGGAACAAACTTGGAACTTCAAAACCTTCTCCTAATTCTAATATAAAAAGCTTTTTATTTAAAGTGTTTTGCAGCCATTTTGTGTAACTTGCCCATGAATTTAAGTAAGCTCCTTCGATATAGATAGATTTTGTCTCTTCTGTGCGGACATTAAAGATCAATTGTTTTCCACATTTTGGACATTCCAGATGTTCGATCTTTCCTGTTTTTTCATAATAGTCGATCAAATCTCTAAGTCCTAAGTTCGCAGGATAGAGCTGCTCATCACATGGTGCACTGCACTGGAAGAAATCTCCATTTCCACATGGTGCTGTCACGTGATCTTTCTTTAAATGGGTATGATACAATAATCCATCATCGTTACTCGTCACTACGAAATATTCTTTTCCTTCCAAAACTTCTTCTAATTCTTTAAACAGATCTGTCTCTTTCATGGATAATAAATACTCTCTCTCGTAAACAGTTCTCATCCATTTGGAATCTTCATCTTCTTTATCGATGAGATTCTGGTAATGTTCATTTGTGATCGCTTTCTTGAAATCGATCACGCGGTCTGCACGCAATTCTCGTCCGATCCCCACTAATACAAGGTCTGCATCCTGAATCTGTTCTTTGTAATCTTTTAACATATTTCTTTTCATCCTTTTTATCCTATTATCCAAAAGAAACCAGTTTACACTGATTTCTTTTTGCTTACACTATTTATCTATCATACCACAAAACTCATTTCTTTGTCTGTAGCATTTTTACTTCCATACACAACACAGTCATTATGAAAATGCTTTTTTAACATTGTACAGATTCAGAATCCGCAGATTCCACATCAAAGTAAAATTCTACACCACCTTCTACATTGGCAACTCCATAATCTTTGCCATGTGCTTTCATCGTTGCTTCTACGATAGACAATCCGATTCCGCTTCCACCGTATTCTCTTGTTCTTGCTTTATCGACTTTATAGAATTTTACCCACAATTTATCAATATCTTCCTGTGGAATATGGTCTCCCGTATTAAATACTTTGATCCTTACGTCATTTCCATGACGACAATAGCTGACTTTGATGATTCCACCGTCTGTTACGTGATTTCTGGCATTGCTCAGATAGTTGTTCACAACTTCTTCGATCATAAATTCATCTGCCCACACATGAGTCTCTGGCTCATCAAATATGATCTTGACTTCTTGCTTTTCCACAAGGATCTTGCTTGATTCTACCATATTGCGAATCATTTCTGTGATATCAAATCGTTCCATATTGACCTGATTATTTCCGAATTCAATCTGATTCAGTGTCAGAAGTTTCTGTACCATACGGTTCATCTTCTTTGCTTCATCTGCAATAACGTCACAATAGAACTCTTTGCTTTCTTCATCATCTAAGATATTGTCTTTCAATCCTTCCGAATATCCCTGGATCAGTGCGATCGGTGTCTTTAATTCATGGGATACATGGGATAAGAATTCCTTTCGCATCTCATCAATCTGGACTTTCTGCTCGATATCTTTTTGCAGTTCATTGTTCGCTGTTTTCAGTTCTGAAATGGTGAATTCCAATTTAGATGATAACTCATTGATACTGGCTCCAAGTCGTCCTAATTCATCATCAGATCCTGTTGGCACTTTCACATCAAAATCTAAATGTGACATCTGATTCGCGGCCTTGGCCATATCTTCAATTGGTCTTGTAAACTGGCGGCTGTATAAATACATCGCAACTGCACCGCAAATGATCAAAATCAGCCCAACATACATCGTAAACTGTCCGGATAATCTGGCACTTGTATGGATACTTTCCATCGGTGTACTTATGATCACTGTATAATTACCATCCAGATAGCCCATTAGATTGATGCTTGTTCCCATACTCTTATTGGTATTTGTCATAACCGCATAACCTTGCTTCTTGATCTGGTTACTGATCTTATCAAGATTTTCATTTAAAATGTTCCAAAGGCTTTTATACATCAAGCTCTTCTCTCCTTCAGAACTATAAACAATCGTTCCTGATCCATCACTGATCAAAACCCTGTAATTATAAGTCTTCGCGATCTCATCCACATCATTCTTCCGTACCGTATCTTTTTGAAAAACTTTCTGTATCTGGTAATAGGATTCTTTGATCGTCTTCTTTTCCTTCACAGTATAATATGTCTTCAACATAGTAAGATTGATCAGTACTGATAATAAGATCACCGACGTCATGATAATGATCAGCATCAATGTCATCTTGACTCTGACTGAACGGTTCTTTAATAATTTCTTTCTCAATTCTCTTCAACCTCAAATTTGTATCCCATTCCCCAGATCGTATGAATATAAGAACCTTTTTCACCAAGTTTATTTCTTAATTTCTTTACGTGGGTGTCAATCGTTCTTGCATCTCCAAAATAATCATAGTTCCATACCTGATTTAAGATACTTTCCCTTGTAAGAGCTCTTCCTTGATTGGACATAAAATACTGTAATAATTCAAATTCTTTGTAACTCAGATTGATGCTTTTGCCGTCAATAGAGACATGATGTCCCCCAACATCCATGACAATTCCGCCAGCTTCTATCTGTTCACCTTCTGTCTGAACCGTTCTTCTTAAAATGGCTTCCACTCTGGCAACCAAGATCTTTGGGCTGAATGGTTTGGAAATATATTCATCCACTCCAAGTTCAAATCCAAGAAGTTCATCTTGTTCCTGATCTTTTGCCGTCAGCATGATGATCGGAACTTTAGATACTTTACGGATTTCTTTGACAACTTCCCATCCGTCCATCTTCGGCATCATAACATCTAATACTAACAGATTGATTCCCTTTGTAGAATAAAAGGTATCAACCGCTTCTTCACCATCCTGTGCTTCTAACACCTGATAGCCGGCTCTTGTCAGAAAGTCTTTGACTAGCTTTCGCATTCTGCTTTCATCATCCACAACTAATATCTTTAATTCATTCACCTTGTATCTTCCTCCTGATCTTATTTTCTCATACCATTTATTTATATTTCTTTCCTATAAAAAAGAAACATCTTTCTTATTTTGTTGACTTTATTCTATCATAGGATTATGTCAAAACTGTGAATGTTTATCATGAATTTACGATCATCATCTCTTCACAAAATATATCAAAAAAAGAAGTCTCACAGATAAATTCCTGCAAAACTTCTTTTATGATCATAATACTTTTGTATCATTTAATTGTTCGTATTATTCTGCGATTGCTTTGATCTTCTCAAGACCGAAGACAATCACGATACCAATAATAAAGAATACTGGATGGAACGTATGAAGTGTCATCGCTGCTTTTGTATTCTCCAGTGTTGTTGGTCCCATAACGATCGCATATAAAGAACCGATCATCATTCCGATAACAAAATAGATCATCGCACTTCTATGGTTCTCCAATGCACGGCGGATCAGTTTGATCACGAGTGCGATTCCTGTCAAAATTCCAAGTCCAAAGATCACTATGACTGGGAAGTAAGACAGATGAAGATGCATCACTTCTTTGAGTGCTGTGATCACTGGAACATATAACCCAAAGATCAGAAGCATTGTTGATCCTGAAATCCCTGGAAGTACCATCGCTGAGATTGCTACCATCGCTACTGCGAAGATATAAACAACCAATGCGATATTTAAATGTTCTACGCTAACACTGATTCCTTTTCCAGATACTGGATTAAAGTATGTGATTGCTGCAACAAGTGCAACTCCAATCACTGCCCAGATGATATTCTGGTATTTTCCTTTTAATGAATCTTTCTCTTCTTTGCAGATCATCGGAATTGCAAAAATGATAAGTCCTAAGAATAAAGAACTGATTTCATAGATCCTGTCATCAAAAATACTTGCCAGAACAGAAACTGCTGCTCCCATTCCAACGACCCATCCAATGCCGATCCTTATTAAAAACTTAATTGCTTCAATTCTTTCTTCTTTTGTTCCTGACATCAAATGATCGAGTGACATGATAAACTTGTCATAAAAACCAAGTAAGAACGCAACCGTTCCACCAGATACACCCGGAACACTGTCAGCTAATGCCATACAAAATCCTCTGATAAAATTTAGCATACTACCTCTTTCTCCTGTTATGTGTTTAATATACAACACATTGTATTGTAACATAACTTTTTTTTAGAAGAAAGTATGAAATAAAATTCACATATTTTCATTTGCTGCACGAAAGATCGTAGCCCCTCCTGCAACAATGTCTCCATCATAGAATACGACTGCCTGTCCTGGCGTGATCGCTCTCTGTGGTTCATCAAAGACAACTCTTACTTCATCTTCCCCTGTCATATAGACTCTGCAAGGGACTTCCGGACTATTGTATCGAATCTTCGCCATCAGTTTCATACCATCTTCAAACTCTGGTACAGACATACAGTTTACTTTATTTCCATATAAAACATTGGCAAACAGATCCTGTTTGTCTCCGACTACAACTTCATTCGTATCTTTGTCTACTTTGATGACATATCCTGGTTTCTTCAAGGATAATCCAAGACCTCTTCTCTGTCCTACTGTATAGTAAATGATCCCTTTATGCGCTCCTAAGACATTGCCTTCTGGATCTACAAAGTTTCCTTTTGGAATCTTTGTTCCAGTCGTCTCTTCGATAAATTCGCCATAGTTATCATCTACAAAGCAGATATCCTGACTGTCAGGCTTGTTGGCAACTAACAGTCCAATCTCTTCTGCGATCTGTCTGACTTCATCTTTTGTGTATGCCCCGATCGGCATGAGTGTTTTAGAAAGCTGATTCTGAGTCAGATTATATAATGCATAGGTCTGATCTTTCTTCTGTGTCTTAGAACATTTTAATGCATAACGTCCGTTATCAAGCTTTGTGATCTGTGAATAATGTCCGGTTGCAATATAGTCTGCTCCAATGTCTAAGCAACGCTTTAATAAGGACTCCCATTTCACATAACGGTTGCATGCGATACATGGATTTGGAGTTCTTGCATTTAAATATTCTTCACAGAAATAGTCAATGACTTTATCTTTGAAGTCTTTTCTAAAATTCATGACATAATGAGGAATTCCGATCATCTGTGCTACACGCCTTGCATCATCAACAGCTGATAGTCCACAGCATCCTCCATTCTCTTCCTGAACAAACTCATCTTCTTCCTGCCAGATCTGCATTGTCACACCGATCACATCGTATCCCTGTTTCTTTAAGAGATATGCCGCAACGGATGAATCAACGCCTCCTGACATTCCAACCACGACTTTTTCTTTCACAACTGCCTCCTAGTATTCCTCTTCTTCTTCACCTTCACTGATATCTGTTTTAGGTTTTTCTAATCCTTCGATCTTGATACCATTTTTCTCAGCATAATCCCATAATGCTGCGTGAATTGCTTCTTCTGCAAGTAAAGAACAGTGAACTTTCACTGGTGGAAGTCCATCTAATGCTTCCATAACCGCTTTGTTTGTTACTTCTAATGCCTGCTGAATGTTCTTTCCTTTGACAAGCTCTGTTGCCATACTGCTTGTTGCAACGGCTGCTCCACATCCAAATGTCTTGAATTTAACATCCTGAATGATTCCATTATCATCGATATCTAAATAGATTCTCATGATATCTCCACATTTTGCGTTACCAACTGTTCCCACACCACTGGCATTTTCAATTTCTCCTACGTTTCTTGGATGCTGAAAATGATCCATTACTTTCTCACTGTACATTATGATTCCTCCTGATCTTATCTATAAATTCTACTGAAATTCTATTTTTGTTATTTTCCTTTATGGAAAACCTCTTAATTATTTTTCTTTACAAAATCTTCGTATAATGGTGACATTGTTCTTAATTTTGTCACAATCTCTTTGATATTGTCTACAACATAATCCATATCTTCTTTTGTTGTTTCTTCTCCGATCGTCATACGAAGTGATCCATGAGCGATCTCATGAGGCAGTCCAATAGCTAACAGTACATGAGATGGATCTAAGGATCCTGATGTACATGCTGATCCACTGGATGCACAGATTCCTGCCATATCAAGCATGATCAGTAAAGATTCTCCTTCGATAAACTGGAAGCTGATATTGATGTTGTTTGGTACTCTCTTTTGTGCATCTCCATTTAAACGGCAGTATGGAACTTCTGCCAGGATTCTCTTGATCGCATAGTCACGGACTTCTGTCTCATGCTTGATTCTTTCATCCATTGTTGCAAATGCGATCTCAACTGCTTTTGCAATTCCTACGATACCTGTGATGTTCTCTGTTCCGGCACGTCTTTTTCTTTCCTGTGCTCCACCATGAATGAAAGAACGAAGTTTTAATCCTTTTCTGATATATAAGAATCCGATTCCCTTTGGTCCACCGAATTTGTGTCCGCTGACACTTAACATATCGATATTATATTCATCTACATTGATCGGAATCTGAGCATATGCCTGAACTGCATCTGTATGGAATAAGATTCCGTGTTCTTTTGCGATAGCTCCGATCTCTTTAATTGGCTGGATCGTTCCGATCTCGTTGTTTGCAAACATCACAGAAATCAGGATCGTGTCTGGTCTGATCGCTGCTTTTAAGTCATCTAATTTTAAGATTCCGTTCTCATCAACGTCAATATATGTGATCTCAAATCCTTTTTTCTCAAGATATTCACATGTATGAAGGATCGCATGATGTTCGATCTTACTTGTGATGATATGCTTTCCTTTGTTTGCATAAGCTTCTGCTGTACATTTTAATGCCCAGTTATCAGATTCAGAACCACCTGCTGTGAAGTAGATATTCTCTGCTGTTGTTCCAAGTGATCTTGCGATCGTTTCTCTTGATTCGTCTACAACTTTACGGTTATTTAATGCTGGTGTATATACACTGGATGGATTCCAGAAGTTTTCTGTAAAATAAGGAAGCATTGCATCTACAACTTCCGGTCTTGTTGCTGTAGTAGCAGCATGATCTAAGTAAATTATTTTCTTTTCCATGATTATGATTCCTGCCTTTCTTCTTGATCATATTTGGTATGTATTTCGATTGATTCTTCCATCAATTCTTGTAAAGTGATCGAATCAACCGCCTGCTGAACGCTGTCATTGATTCGTTTCCAAACTGTCTTGGTCACGCAGAATTTTGTGCCGCTGCAAGTCGATGTGTCTCCGGTAAATGCTGCACAGTCAATCGGTGTTAAATCTCCTTCCAAAGTCCTTAAGATATCTCCTGCCGAAATATCTTTTGGATCTTTATCTAACATATATCCTCCCTGTGCTCCACGAATACTTTTGATGATCCCTGCTTTCTTCAGTTTAGGTAATAACTGCTCTAAGTATCTGACGGAAATATTCTGTCTCTCTGCGATCGCACTGATCGGTACCGGGCTGTCCTGACTGTATACCGCAATGTCTACCATCGCTCTTAATCCATAGCGTCCTTTTGTCGATAATTTCATTCTCTCACCTCAATCCCGACTATATAACTCGGATTTCATTTGTTATCTTAACAAAGCATGTATCTTATGTCAACATTATTTAGCATATCTTTTTTTTTAATTTCATACAATAATTAAAAATGGCTGGTATTTCCTATGAAAAAGGCAAGCCCGTTTATTTGCGGAACTGTGATCTTAACACTCTCTAATTTTTTTTCAAGACTCATCGGCTTCTATAATAGAATATTTCTGGCAGGCGTGATCGGTGCACATCAGATTGGAATTTATCAATTGATCTTTCCTGTTTATCTCCTTGGGTTTGCTGTCTGTTTTCAGGGATTTCAGATCGCACTTTCTAAGATCACTGCTGAGAAAAAAGCTACGGGAAATATTAATGCTGCTCGTTATGTACTTCGCATTACGATCATTCTTACACTGTGCCTTTGTATCATTTTCTCCTTCTTTGTATTTTGGTATGCAGAACTGATCTGTTCAGTTTTTCTTCATGAACCAAGCTGTGTACCATGCCTGAGACTTGCTGTTCTTGTTCTTCCATTTGTCGGGATCAAAAACTGTATTCATGGGTACTGCCTTGGAATTGAGAATTCGGGTGTTCCTGCTTTTTCTTTGTGTCTGGAACAGATTTCAAGGGTATCCTCTATCTTTTTACTTTCTGTATTCATGATAGAGAAAATGCCAGTTCCTGCTTTTCTAGCTGTCTGTGGAATGACTGTTGGGGAGATCGTTTCATTTTTCTTTACTCTGATCTTCTATTTCTTACACAAAAAGTCTGCTGACAGCTTGTCAAAGTCTACTCTTTCTGCATCAAAACTTTCTGTATTTCATGAACTGTTATCCCTTGGGATCCCACTGACTTTGAATAGTTTTTCTGTCACCTTATTACAGAGTGTGCAAAGTATTCTGATCCCAATGATGTTATATCGTTTTTATGGAAATCGTTACCGCAGCGTCGAGATCTATGGCATCTTAAGCGGCATGGCACTTCCTTTTATCATGTTTCCTTCTACGATCACCAATGCATTATCTTTGATGCTTCTGCCTAAGATTTCTGCTGCCAAAACTCACAACGATCCCTCTTATCTTCGACGTTGTGCGATCTTGCCTCTTATCTTTTGTACATTTCTTGGAATTGGAGCTTTTGGCGGATTCTTTGTTTTTGGACCCTGGATTGGAAATTTCTTTTTTCATGATCCTCTTTGCGGAAAGTATTTAAGATCATTGTCTTTTTTATGTCCGTTTTTGTATTGTTCTTCCATCTTATCTACCATATTAAATGGGCTTGGAAAAACAAAAGATACACTGCTTCATAATAGTGTATCTCTTGTGATCCAGATTTGTTTTATTTTATTTGCGATTCCTTTGTATGGAGTGAACGGATATTTGTGGGGACTGTTTCTTAGTTGTTTGTTTCTTTGCTTCGTAAATTATCGAAAAGTAATGCTGCATGTATGAGTCAGAAAATAGCTGTTACCGAATTCCCAAAAATGTCTCATACAGATCCACTTGACCATACCCCCATTCTCTGTTTGGATAGATTCTTTCCGGATCTCTCCTTGCTCCCCGGATCAGATAATTTTTAATTCTTGTCGTATTGATCTGCATATCATTTTTCTGCATGATCCCCCATTCTAACATCAATGCTGCTATACCCGCGGTAATTGCTCCTGAAACGCTTGTTCCTGATTTTCTGCCATAGCGTTTCCTTGGTAACGGTCCTAGAATTTCTACTCCTGGTGCTGTAAAATCTGGTTTAACCGCATTTCTTGGAAATCCCCTGCTGCTGTCGATCGCGAGGCTTCCTGTGTTGGAATTATAACTTCCACAAGATATCAGCAATCCTGTATTTGATGGTGCTACCAGTGTATTATATGGTGTGGATTCCAAGAAAAATGTATCTTCGCTGATAAAGTTTGTGATTGGAAGCCACAGATCAAATTCACGATTTCCTACGCCATCGTCACTGACGTAGATGTTCCAGATTCCTGGTGCCGGATTTTGAAATCTCATAACGATAACTGGAGCTCCTGCAGATGTATCTACCGTAAAGTATTCTACGATCAGCCTTGTTTTTTCTAATAAAAATGTTACGTATCTTTGCCCGCTTAACCCACCTTGTATCCTACCTGTTTTCTGTCCTGACGGTGACTCAATATCTACATAATAGCGGTTCGGAGCTAATCCCCATAGTTCCATTGTAAATCCATACTCCGACTCTCCAACTTTGACTTCCACTTTTGCATCATTTTGTGAAACCTGACCACTGTAATGATGTCTTGCCTGGCCCTCATTTCCAGCGCTTGTGACAACTGCGACTCCCCGAAGCATCGCTCTGCCTGACAGATACTGGTCTAATGGTCCTGTTCCAAGATGAGACGCAAGGTTGGTGCCAATGCCTAAGAATATGACGATCGGTCTTTGCAACTGTTCTGCAATATGATCGATATAGTGAACTGCCAGCATGATGTCTGTTTCTGCATATGCTTCGTATTTTGGATCAATACAGTAATATTCTTTCAAATAGTCTTTTGCTTTTCTTAATTTCACTACGATCAATCCTGCATTCGGAGCAATTCCTGAAAATCCTGTTTCGTTATCCTCATTTCCAGCAATTAAACCTGCTAAAAAAGTACCATGTCCGGATTCATCCTTCGATGGTACTTTCTGCTGTGGCACGTCGCTTTTTAGTGCCTCTTCTATTTGTTCTTTTGTATATTCTGTCCCATATCCCAGAAATGTATCTTCTGAGTCACCTTCTATTGTCTGATCCCAGAGAGAATATATCTTACTGCTGCCATCTTCATAGCGAAATGCTGGATGTTCATAGTCGATCCCTGTATCGATCATTCCAACTAAAACACCATTTCCATAAAGATCCAAGGTACTCCTTCTGACTTGCGCTACTCCGACATCTTCTAACATCTGTGTGTCCATCAGACCGAAACAACGTGGAATCGTATTATATGGATAATTTTGTCCATATATGGATGTCCGTCCGTTCTTTTTGACATATGCGATCGCGAATCTCTGATCGATCACTGTAATACATTCTGTGTTGAATTCTTCTTTTACATAGTCAAGTACTCCGCTGTATTCCCCGATAAATTCAAAATAATCATTACTCTGAGCTGCATTTTCACATGGCATAGAAATACCTCAGGTTTTTTATAGTTTATGCACCCAATTTCCATCTGTTAATCTATGTGTATGATACAATTTATGAAAATTAATTTAAATACGCTCCGTAATAAGTCCCTTCTGATAAGCCCATAATAACTGTTCAAGATCTGCCACTTTCTCCTGCAGTGCCTTGCCATTATCAGTATCCATAACACATTTACGTTTCGTTACCTTATTAATAACGATCGTATCTGAATGGATATCTGTTTCCTCTCTGATCGCTATAGTTCTTGATACAAATGGTTCGTGTGCTACGAGTTTTAATCCGTAAGAATTAGACACTAAGGTATAACCTGCGATCCCTGTTGTCTTCTGATATGCTTTCGAGAATCCACCATCAATGACAAATAGCTTTCCTCCACATTTGATCGGGCTTTCGCCTTTCTTTACTGCTACTGGCATATGCCCGTTTACAATCTTGCCTGTCGATGTATCTAATCCGAATTCTTCTAAGATCTGGTTGATCACTGCTTCATTTTCATACCACTGATAGTAATAATCTTTCTTTTCTTTCTTAAGATCTGCATCATCCAAGAAATAGCGCTCAAACGTTGCCATCTTTGCTTTTCCGTAGACTGGTGAGTTTTCATTTGACCAGATGAACCACATGATGTCCTGTCCGTATTTTCTGGATTTCATATCTTTTTCTTCATAATAACCCTGTCTTGCCAGATGTTCTAAAACATCATAAAGTTCTTTCCCTGCGTACTTTCTTCCTTCAATCTCTACTTCACGAAATGTTCCATCTTCGTTTAGCGGTACACAGCCATGATATAGAAGCATTCCATTGAACACCTTGTATAAGTGTCCTTTTGCAAACAAGAATCTTATATGTTCCTGAAGATAAGCACAGTATTTAAACACAGTTACCAGATGTTCCATCACATATTCTTCTTCTTTGGTCAATTTATATGGATCATTTGGATCGATCGTTGGAAAATTCTTATCTTTTAATTCATATTCTTTTCCATCTAATGTGATCGTTCCTTTTTCATAGTCGATCTTGTCTAATAGTAATCTTTGATCCATCAAAAAGTCTGGACGGCGTTTGATCAATTGACCTTCTACTTTAAACTGCATGATCGCAATGGCTTTGTGCATCTTCTTATTCAATTCTTCTTCTCGGATATTACTCTCATCCACTTCTCCAGATGCATGGAATAATTCACATTCATCATCTTTGTAACACTCCAATGCAAATCTTGCCAGCGGGATCAGATTGATGCCATAACCATTTTCCAAAACATCCAGATTATTGTATCTTGCACAGATTCTTACAACATTACAAATACATGCGCGGTGCCCAGATGCAGCTCCCATCCATAAAATATCGTGATTTCCCCACTGAATATCAACATTCGCTGTCTTCATGATGCAGTCCATGATCCTGTGTGGACCAGATCCTCTATCATAAATATCTCCGATCACATGCAGATGATCGATCGTCAGATCCTGGATCAGATGGGCCATCGCTGCAATAAACTGTCTGACCCTTCCTGTCGTGATGATCGTCTCAAGAATCTGCTCTACATAGCGTTTCTTATCAGCTCTCCGGTGTTCTACCATCAATTCTTCCATCACATAGGCAAATTCTGGTGACATTGCTTTCCTTACTTTTGATCTTGTATATTTATTCCCGACTGATCTTGCAACATGAACCAGACGTACCATCGTATCATGCTGCCATTCAAGAAGGAAATTCTTTGGTAATTCTTCCTCCATTAAATCCATCTTCTGCTCCGGATAATAAATAACTGATGCCAGATTTTTCTTTTGCTTTGTTGTCAGTGTATTCCCAAATTCATCTTCAATCCTGCTTCGGATCGCTCCTGATCCATTCCTTATGATATGGCTGAATTTCTCATATTCGCCGTGAACATCAGAAACATAATGCTCTGTTCCTTTGGGAAGATGCAAGATTGCCTGAAGATTGATGATCTCTGTTGAAGCAGCTGCGACATTTGGATAACGCACTGCCAGTTCCTTTAGATACTTCATCTGGTCCATGAGAAGGCTCCCCTTTCGTTTACGCTTTTTTGATTGTTCTGTAATATTATAGCATTATTTTTCATACTTTCCCAATAACTTTCTTTCATTTTCCTTAATTATTATACTTTTATGAAAACAAGGCTGTTCCTTATGTTATACTGTAAACAGCCTAGGTAAAATCTATGTAAATTTCCATATTTACTGTCCTTGATCTTCACAGGCTGCTTACAATAAGGAGGAGATTATGTTAAAAAAGAACAAAAGCATTGCACTGGTGATGATCTTAGCTTTATTGATCATCACATCTTCTTGTGCACCAAAAAACACACAGGCAGAAATTGATAAACCTGCCAAAACAAGTACCTCTTGGGAGAGGAAACTTTGCAGATCAAAACTTGATATCATCAGTTCTTACGGTGATGATCAGGCATTTCACCCAAAAGTCTTAAACTTTGAAAAACCATGGAACGGCTATCGCTATTGGATGGCATACACTCCATATCCAGGTGCAGATCAGCGAAAAGAAAATCCACACGTCTGTGTCTCCAATGACAGGATTCATTGGAAGCCATTTGAAGGAGATGGAAAAGCTGTTTCACTTGATCCATTGACCCCATTTGAAGACCCTGACAAACAGTATAATTCAGACACCCATCTTGTATATAGAAAAGATATCGATACCTTAGAATGTTACTGGCGCCAAGTCGATAATCGTACCAGGATCGATAAGATCATGAAACGTACAACAACCGATGGTATCCACTGGAGTAAAGCTCAGAATGTATTGGTTTCCGATGCACGCACTGATCGTATTCTAAGTCCGGCGATCATTTATGAAAACGGACGATATAAGATGTGGACTGTCAACTGTAAAAGAAAATTCCCTGTTTTATACCGTGAAAGTAAAGATGGTTTTCATTGGACAACTCCAAGCACGATTCAGTTAAAATATCCATCTGACAGACTTCGAAGCTGGCATCTGGATGTCATTCATACAGAGAAAGGCTATGAAATGCTCGTCGTTGCCTTCTACAAAGGGCATAGGCACCGGGAAATGAATCTTTATTATACTTCATCCAAAAATGAGCATGATTTTAAGAAATGTATTACGATTTTAAAACCATCTGAAAAGGAAAAAGCATGGGACAACCGTGGTATTTACCGTAGCAGCTTTTTTGTGGAAAATGGAATTTATTATATTTATTACAGTGGTATTGGATATCCAAAAGGACCAAACAGCTCTCAGGGTGTTGGACTCACATATGGTCCATCGGTGAAAAACATTCATGGTTACGATGCATAAAATCTCTTGACGTTATAAATATTCAGGTGTAAACTGTTAGCAATAAGAATTTTTAGCCGACCATCCATAGACTGGCTAACGACTCTACAATACGAATAAAAGGAAGTGCATTAATATTATGGAAAAGAAAAATATCGACTGGGCTAACATCGGTTTCGGTTATATGCCAACAGATTACCGTTTTGTAGCTAATTACAAAGATGGAGCATGGGATGAAGGTGAATTAACAACAGATGCCAACATCACAATCTCTGAATGTGCCGGTGTATTACAGTACGCTCAGACATGTTTTGAAGGAATGAAAGCTTACACAACAGAAGATGGACATATCGTTGTATTCCGTCCTGACTTAAATGCAAGCCGTATGGCAGATTCATGCAGAAGACTTGAGATGCCTGTATTCCCTGAAGATAAATTTGTAGAAGCGATCGAGAAAGTCGTTGCAGCGAATGAAGCATTCGTACCACCTTTCGGTTCTGGTGCTACATTATATATCCGTCCTTATATGTTCGGAAGTGATCCTGTGATCGGTGTAAAACCAGCAAATGAATATCAGTTCCGTATCTTTACTACACCAGTAGGACCATACTTCAAAGAAGGAGCTAAACCTATTACTATCCGTGTCAGTGATTATGATCGTGCTGCTCCTCGTGGAACAGGTAATATCAAAGCCGGATTAAACTATGCTATGAGCCTTTACCCAATCATGGAAGCTCATCGTCAGGGATTTGATGAGAATATGTATCTTGACCCAGCAACAAGAACAAAAGTAGAAGAAACAGGTGGAGCTAACTTCATCTTTATTACAAAAGATGGTAAAGTTGTAACACCTAAATCTGACAGTATCCTTCCATCTATCACTCGTCGTTCTTTAGTTTATGTAGCCAAAGAATACCTTGGACTTGAAGTCGAAGAACGTGAAGTATTATTTGATGAAGTCAAAGATTTCGCTGAATGTGGATTATGTGGAACAGCCGCAGTTATCTCTCCAGTAGGAAAGATTTATGATCACGGTAATGAAATCTGCTTCCCAAGCGGAATGGAAAAGATGGGACCTGTCATCCAGAAATTATACGATACTTTAACAGGAATCCAGATGGGTCATATTGAAGCCCCTGAAGGATGGATCAAGGTTATTAAATAAGACTTTCGTTAATAGAATATTAAATAACATAAAATGCAGCCAGACAGTTATTGATTTAACTTTCTGGCTGCATTTCATTTATACATATTGGCGTATCATTCTTATTTACTGATCTCTTAGATGAATCTCTGGATTTCCATGATTCTCAATATAATCTCTTGTGATCGTTACGCTTCCGATCGTGTCGTCTTTTGGTATCTCGTACATAATGTCGAGCATGAATTTCTCGATGATCGCACGTAATGCTCTGGCTCCTGTTTTCTTTTTCAGAGCTTGTTCTGCGATAGCCTCCAGAGCCCCTTCATCGAACTCTAATTTTACTTCATCTAATTCTAATAACTTCTGATACTGTTTTAAGATCGCATTCTTTGGTTCTTTTAGAATCTTGACTAACATCTCTTTTGTCAGTCCTTCTAATGTAAATATCATTGGAAGTCTTCCGATAAATTCTGGAATGAATCCATATTCTCTCAAATCTTCATTCGTAACCTGTGCAATGATGTTTTCTTCTTCATCAAAACGGTCTTTTAAATCTGCTCCAAATCCGATCGATGTTTTCTTCATCAGACGTTTTTTGATGATTCCTTCTAAGTTCGGGAAGGCTCCACCACAGATAAAAAGAATATTCCTTGTATTGATCGTTGTGAGTGGCACCATTGCATTCTTGCTTGTAGCTCCGACTGGCACTTCGACTTCTGCTCCTTCTAAGAGTTTTAGCAATCCTTGCTGAACGGATTCTCCACTGACATCTCTGCTATTTGTATTTTGTTTCTTGGCAATCTTATCAATCTCGTCAATGAATACGATTCCATGTTCTGCACGGTCTACATCGTTATCTGCCGCCTGTAAGAGCTTTGATAAAACACTTTCTACGTCATCACCAATATATCCTGCTTCTGTTAAGGATGTAGCATCTGTGATCGCTAGTGGTACTTTTAACAGTCTTGCAAGTGTCTTGACCAGATATGTTTTACCGCTTCCTGTTGGCCCGATCATCAGCATATTCGATTTATCGATTTCAATCTCATCCATTGTGTTTGTAACCACTCGTTTATAATGATTGTATACAGCAACAGACATAACTTTCTTCGCATAATCCTGTCCAATAACATATTCATCCAGCATTGCCTTGATCTGATGTGGTGCTGGAATATCTTTTAATGTAAACTCTGGCTCTTCTTTTTTGTCTTTCTTTTTCTTCTTTACTTCCGCTTTTGGCTGCATGCTCTGCATATCGTTCATCATCTTTGTGATATCCATGCTGTCAAGATCCATATTTCTTGCGTCAATAAATCCAAACTGACCATTGCCCATAGAATTTAATGTCCTCTGCATACAATCTGTACATATAAAAATATTATTCGGAAGTTCTAACATCTTACCAGCTGCAGATTCCGGACGTCTGCAAAGATAGCAGTAATGTTCCACATCTTTGTGTTCATCCTCATTTGTTACTTCCTCAATCTCATTTTGATTTTTCTCTTCTGACATATGATTGTCCCCCACTTTTTATTTTGAATAGAGTACTTCTCCTATAATTTCAATCCCTCTTATCATATCTTCTTTTTTCATTCTCGTAAACCCCAAAATATATTCTTCTTTCAATGGTTTTCCTTCTATATAATACCATGAGAGCGGATAGATCATCACTCCTTTTTGTCTTAATTTTTTTTGAAACTCTTTTTGATCACTGACAGGGAATCTTACGATGATATGTGCTCCTGCTCCATGACCATATATTTGAATATCGGAGTTTAACTTCTTAATTTCTTTGATCAATAGATCATGTTTCTCTTTATAAATATTCCTCATACGGTTTAAATGTCGTTCAAAATGCCCTTCTGTCAGAAACAGCGTCAAAACTTTCTGATCGATCCTTGATACTGCACAGGAAAATGTCTGGCCAATCTGCTGATATCTCTTTGCAAGTTTCTTTGGGAGCACCATATAACTTGCTCGGATCGCTGGTGCGATCGCTTTTGAAAATGTTCCCATGTAGATCACATTTTCTCCATCATCTAATCCCTGCATCGCTGGAATTGGTTTTCCATGATATCTGAACTCACTGTCATAATCATCTTCGATAATATAATGATCTAGATCTTTTTTAGCCCATCCTAATAATTGACTTCTTCGCCCTATTGGCATGATCACGCCTGTGGGATATTGGTGTGCCGGGGTTACATATGCTAAGTTCGCATCTGTTTTCTGCAATTGTTCTACACACATTCCACTTTCGTCCATGGAGATCGGATGAATCTTAAAATCTAATTCCTTTAAGATTTCATACGCATTTTTGTAAACTGGATTTTCAATTCCAATGGAAACTTTTTCTCCTAAAATCTGACGTAGTAAAAATAGCAGATTCTCCATTCCTGCTGCCACTACGATTTGGCTGGCATGAACATGAACACCTCTGGATTGTCTCAGATAATACATGATCGCTTTGCGCAATTCCAAATCTCCTTGAAAATTCCCCTTTTGAAATAACTCACTGTTATCATTGATCATGATCTCTTTTAGTAGTTTTCTCCAGATATGATAAGGAAACTGTTCCATATCAACTCCTGCTGATGAAAAGTCGTATGGTATCTTCTCTGGTCGTATTTCTTCTTCCTCTTCTTCGATCTTAACCGGAATGTGAAGCTCTGCCAGTTCTTCTACCTGACAGACAAAGAAACCACGTTTTGGTTTTGATTCAATATATCCTTCTGCACAAAGCTGTGCATATGCAGTGTCCACAGTATTCCTGCTGACATCTAAATGTTTGGAAAGTCTCCTTGCAGAAGGGAGTCTGGCCCCAAAGGGCAAAACTCCTGTTATAATTTCTTCTTTGATAGAATTATAAATCTGCTCATATAACGGCTCTTTTTTTGAAGTATCAAGTGCAACGATCAGCATATAACCACCTGTTTTCCTCTAATTTATTCTGCATTTGAAACAGTCATTTTCTCTATTACAACTTTCTTCACTGGCTGGCTTACTTCTCCACTTCCATTATCTTGTGTCTTGCATCCTGAAATCTTATCTAACACATCATATCCATTGATCATTTGTCCAAACACAGTATAGCTTCCTGTTAAGGATGGATATCCACCCTGATCCAAGAATAACGCTTGTTGTTTCTTTGTGAGCTCTACATTCCCTTCTTCCAGACCTTTCTTCGCTGTATCTGCTTTCGCCTGCACGATAAAAAACTGACTTCCATTCGTATCGGCTCCGGAATTTGCCATACATAAAGAACCGCGAAGAGGCAGAAGTTCCTCACATACTTCATTATCAAAGTCTTCTCCCCAAATACTTTCTCCGCCTGTTCCTGTTCCTGTTGGATCTCCACTCTGGATCATAAAATCATTGATGACTCTGTGAAAGATCTGTCCATCAAAGTATCCATTCGATGCAAGAGTTACAAAATTCTTCACAGCCAAAGGCGCTTTCTTCATGAAGAACTTAAACTGCATTTCTCCATAACCTTTGACTTTCATAGTGACGATCGTTTCTCCCTTTTGTGCATCCGCAAGTTGGTCTGTTTTCTTTGCTGCTGTGATCTTTGGTACTTTATATTTTGATTGCACTTTCATCTTTGTTTCTGTTGTTGCTTTTGTTGTATCTTTGCTGCCGTCTTTTGCAGATGAACACCCAACACAAAGTGTCATGGCTGCCATCAGACATGCTGCTGCTATGATCTTTCTCATTTTTGATTTCCTTTCTATTTTAAGAGATTGCTCACTTGCGATCACTGTTCTCGGATCTTATCCGCCGGAAATACGATTCCTGTCTGTCTTCGCACTTCATCCGTGATATCCATCTCAATCTCTGATGATCTTAAAAATTGATGATCCACTTTATGTTCTTTGATCAGTCTGATAAAATCTTTTGTTTCATAGATCATCGGATTATCTCTTTTGTCAAATTGTAATTCTTCTGTTTCTCCATTTCTATAGTAGATCGTGATCTTCTTGATGATCGGACATTGTTCAATGATCATACATCCATTTTCACCCTGAATCTGTGTTGGCAGTTTGGAATCTGTAATCTTGGAATATATAATCTCTGCCTGTTTATCGCTATACGATGCGATCACACTTCCTGCACCATCCACTCCATTTTCAAGGAACAAACTGTCTGCGAGAATCTTTTCTGGTTTTCCAAATAAACTTGCAAGGAAATGGATACAGTAAGATCCAATATCCATCAGTGCTCCATTCGATAATTTGGGATTAAATGCGTTTTCAATGATCCCTTTTTTAAATTTGTCATATCTTGAAGAATACTGACAATACTGAATCGTTGCTCTTCTCACTGTTCCAATCTTATGAAGATTGTCCATCATCGCATGGAATCCTGGAGAATGTACATTCTTCATGGCTTCCATAAATACAACTCCTTGTTCTTTGGCTGCTTTGATCAGGATATCTAATTCCTCACGGTTGGAGCAAACAGGTTTCTCACAAAGCACATGCTTTCCGTAATTAATCATTGTGATCGAATGTGCATAATGCATATAAGTTGGACTCGCTACATAAACCGCATCAATCTCTGGATCTTTTGCCATCTCTTCGTAGTTATCATATACTTTTTCTACATTATATTTTGCTGCAAACTGTTTCCCTTTTTCTAAATTTCTTGAATATACAGCTGTTAATTGGATTTCATCTAATTCTAAAATTCCTTCCATCAGCCAGTCTGTAATAAAATTGGTTCCTATCGTTGCTAATCTGATCATTGATTCTCCTCCATCATATATCTTATATTTTATAATTGCGACAGTGTAATGTCAATGATCACGCCTACCGCATAATAATATACACACTATAGCAAAGATACATGCAGATCATTGCAATTCCTTCGGTTCTTGAAATCTTTTTTTTCGTTGCTCCAAAGATCCATACTACAACTGAAAATACGACTAAAACTATGATGTCGATCACATTTTCACCAATTAGCTGTAATGGACTGATCGCAGATGCGATTCCAAGTACCATAAGGATGTTAAAGATATTGGAACCGATCGCATTCCCGACCGCCATATCAACTTCATTTTTTCTTGCGGCTACGATGGATGTGACCAGTTCTGGAAGAGACGTTCCAATCGAAACAATCGTTAATCCTACAAGATTCTGGCTCATTCCAAAATCTATGGCAATCCTGCTTGCGGCATCAACTGTAAGATCTCCACCAAATGCAATTGCTGCTGCACCTCCAACGATACATAACAGACTCTTTGGATAAGACATGATCATCAATTCTTCATTTTCCATTGTTTCAAGTTGTACGACTTCCTGATTATTTCTGGCACGCATTGCCTGAAAAACCATCATAAGAACATATACGGCAAATATAATAAGGAAAATGATTCCATCAAAACGTCCAAGGATCATATGTGATCTATCTCCGAATGCAAGATAACCAAATATGAGAAGTAATGTCGCACATACAAGAGATAATGGAATATCTCTTATAATTGTTTCTCTTTTTACACCGATCGTTGCTAAAATTGAACAGACTCCGATCACAAACATCATATTAAAGATATTAGAACCAACTACATTACTGATCGCCAGAGCATTATTATTGGCAATAGACGCTGTTACACTGACTGCAGTTTCTGGAAGTGATGTTCCCATGGCTACGATCGTCAATCCTATGATAATAGAAGGAACTTTTAAACGTTTGGCGACACTTGAACTTCCTTCTACAAAATAGTCTGCTCCTTTCATTAAAAATGCAAATCCTATGATCAGACAGATGATCACTAAAAATAATGGGGATTGGTTGATAAATTTCTCCATTTGTTTTTCTCCTTTCAAAATTGTCTTTTTATTTGTACATAAGAAAAACTCATGTATGTTCCAGATGTACTATAAGAACATACATGAGTCTCATTCTTTAATATTTGCCAGGCTGACTTGCTTGATATCTGCGAGTCATTACCGAGTCTGTTGACAAATCACGTCTTTGTATGACGCGAACTACTCCCTCATGGAATATTGATTGTTTGATTACTTTAACAAAAAAATATTGATCTGTCAAGTATAGTTTAAATTGCAAATTGAATCATAAAACCGTATAATAAAATTAATTATGTTGATTTTGATATACAATGCGATCAACAAATGGAGGGGGAAAACTATTTTGATCAGAAAACCATACAAAACTAATAAAAATATTTCCAGACTATTTTATATTTTGATGATGATCATCTTTGTCTGGTTCATTGGGATTCAGATTTTAGGACCTGATGAACAGTTTTTTGACCAATCTGGACATTCCATCATCTACAATGGTACTTTTACATGGAAGAAATCCGATGGCTCAAAACAAAACATTTCTGTTCCTGGACGTTATAAAGTTCCAGCAAAACAGACGATGATCATTACTACTACACTTCCAGATGATTATAACGAGAATGTGATCGCGATCCGTTCTTCCCTTCAAGATGTACGTTTTTACATTGATGGAAAACTTCGAAAAGAGTACAATGCAAAAAGTCTGCACCGATTTGGCAAAAACTCTGCCAGCCGTTATATATTCTGCAATACTTCGTCTGCAGATGCCGGAAAGGAACTTTGTCTGGAACTTACAACATATACGAGTAACTACTCTGGTGTTGTCAATACGATTTACTGTGGAGATCAAATGCAGATCTGGAGTTATATTTTCAATCATAACTTCTCTGGAACCGTGATCGGATCATTTATCTTTTTTGCATCGATTGTCACAATCTTATTTAGTATCGCCCTTGGAATTGTTTACAAAACCAAGTTTAATATGGAATATCTTGGATGGTGTATGCTTATGGGTTCTGTCTGGATGATCGGAGAATCAAAAATGCGGCAGATCCTTGTTCCAAATGCATCTGGACTTGCAACTTCATGTTTTATTATGCTCATGTTATGTCCGTTGCCGATTTCCTTATATGTCAATAATCTTCAGAAAGGTAAATATAAAAAGATCTTTCAATCGATTTGTTTTATTGCTTTATTGAATTTTATCATCTGTACGATCCTGCATCTTACAGGCGTTGCAGATTATATTGAGACAATGCCAGCAGCACACGCAATCCTTATTATTACTTTCCTTGCTGTCATTCTTACTTTCCTGATCAGATATTGGAATCATCGGAGTCGAAGTGATTGCCTGTTGTTCTTTGGATTGCTTATTACAATGCTTTCTGTGATTTTTGAAGCAATTTCTGTATATTACAAAGTATCTGTTTCTGGTTTATTTGTCGGTATCGCTATTTTGATCTTACTGTTTATAAATGTGATCTATACGATCCATATCATCCGTGATATCATCAAACGTCAGCAGCAGGAAGAACTCGATAAACGTAAAAAAAATATAGAAGAGATGTCTCTGCAGTTGATGCAGATGTTATCCACCACGATCGAGGCAAAAGATGAATATACGAAAGGACATTCTCATCGTGTTGCAGAGTATTCCGTTTTGATCGCTCGTGAACTTGGATGGAATGAAAAAGAACTTAGTAATCTAAAAAATGCTGCTCATCTTCATGATATCGGCAAAATTGCTATTCCTGATACCATTTTAAATAAACCAAGCAAACTTTCTGAGGAAGAATTTTCTATTATTAAGGAACATACGATCATTGGTGCAAATATCTTAAAGAATATTTCTCTGATCGATCACGTACAAGAAATTGTACGCAATCATCATGAGCACGATCCGTACACAAAAAGCCAAAGAAAATCTCGACTTTTTAACTGGGCTTCCAACCAGAAATAAAGGTGAGCAAGCCATTGCGCAGTTGATGAAACACCACAGCGGATGTCTTGTCTTTATGGATATGGACAATTTAAAAACCATCAATGACATCTATGGCCACAAAGCTGGTGACCGTGTATTGAAGCTTCTTGGTAATCTATTATTAGAATATTCCAGTGAATGTCTTGTCTGTCGTCTTGGCGGAGATGAATTCCTATTATTTATGCCAAATGCTGATCAAAATAGTATTACAGAAGTTATAACTGCTATTTTTAAGAAATTTAATACTCGAAAGGAACAAGATCCTGAGCTTCATGCTGCATCCATTTCTGCCGGACTATATATGTGCAATATTGGAGATTCTTTTGACGAATGTTATACAAAAGCTGATAAAACACTATATTTCGTAAAACAAAATGGAAAAAGCGACTTCTCCTTTCATGAAAAATAAAGCACCAAACATATAAAGAAGAGAGTGGCAAGAATTTACTTTTGCCACTCTCTTCTTTATATATGAAATAACTGAATCAACACAAGACCAGAAAGTCCATAATATGTGATAACTGCAACTAAATCATTGATAGTTGTGATCAATGGACCAGAAGCCACTGCTGGGTCAATGTTGATCTTATGAAAGAACATTGGAATGATCGTTCCTACAAGGCTTGAGATCACCATCGCAACGATCAGTGAAATTCCTACGCACCCTGAAATCAGGAATGAAGAAATCCATGCATAATGTTTAAATAAATGGATGTACACCCCTAAAAATACGAGTGCCATGATCGCTAGGCTCGCTCCATTTAAGAAACCGATCTTCATTTCTTTAAATAACAAAGCAATCTTTTTCTTACCTGACAGATTTTCATCCATTAATACGCGGATTGTTACAGCTAAAGACTGTGTTCCAACATTTCCCGCCATATCAAGTACCAGGGATTGGAAACAGATAACGATTGGTAATACCGCAACAATAGATTCAAACATTCCAACAACTGAGGATACTGCCATTCCTAAGAATAACAATGCGATCAACCATGGAAGTCTCTTCTTCATACTAACTATCGTGGGTTCATTTAAATCTTCCTCTTCTGTTAAACCAGCAAGTTTTGCATAGTCATCTCCCATCTCGTCATCGACCAATTCTACAATATCGGAAGATGTTAAGATTCCTGCGATTTTCTTATCTTGTGTCAGTACTGGGATGGAATCTTCTTCGTAATCTGTTAAGATTTCCATACATTCACTGATTTTTTCATGTTCATATACATAAGGATAAGAACTGCTTATGATGTCCTGTAGATTATCATGTTCTCTTGCGATGATCAAATCTTTCAGATCGATCGCTCCTGCAAAAATCCCATTCTCATCTATCACATAAAGTGTCTGGATATTATCATGTTCTCCTGCCTGCTTTACAAGTGTACTCATTGCCTCACGAATCGTTACATCATTTCTTACTACGATATAATTATTCGTCATACAACTACCGATCTGATCTTCCTCGTAAGACAGCAGTTTCTGAACATCTTCTTTTGCTTCTTTATCCAGTCTCTTTAATAATTTGTATTTATCTTCTTCATTTAATTCTTCAAACAGATCCATCGCATCATCTGAATCCATGTTTGATACAACTTTCGCTGCCTGTTCAATTGGCATTTCTTCCAGATATTTTCCTGGTTCCTCTTCGATATAAGAAAAAATCTCTGCAATATCTGCAATGTCTAAAATGTCATAGATACATTTTCTAACTGTTTTATCTGATTCTACGATTGCATTTGCAATATCTCTTTCGTGATAAGCTGCGATCTTTTTCTTTAATTCTTCTCTATCTTTCGTTGTCTGTACGATCTTGACCAATTCTTTTGCATAATCTGTTCTATGCTGATTTCTTGCATTTTTCATGATATCCTCCTTCTTTTCCTAAATCTGGTTGCAAAACACCAATATTTAGGCACAAAAATACACCGCTTCAGATTTAAATTCCTAAAGCAGATCACATACTCTGTTGTGATGTAAAGAACTTTCTGTTTCGCGGTGTATCAAAAAGGATATCATAATACAAATGTTGCTATTCATGTATCTTCACAGAGAGCAGCATTCGCATCTTATATTTTCTTTTTTGACACCGCATACAACTTCGTCCTATACGATCGCAACTATCCATGAACATACACCTCCTTTCACATCTTTACTAATATCTCTCAACATTCTTTGTTTTCATTCTGGGTTATATTATCAGATTTTTCTGATATCGTCAACCTATTTTACTATGATTTAACAATCTTTTCCGCCGCCACAGTGTGATCCTGCCGGAGGGCTTTTTATTGCATAGGGGATTTCATCGAAATCTTCTATGCAATAAAAAAGTGTCTTCGACACTTCAACTCCCCTGCCCCTCATTCTTGAGGGGTGGGTTTCTTTTTTTGTCTTTTTCCTTCATAATAGAATCATGAATATCCTACAAGAGATCTTTACAGATCATTATGAAGAAATCAAATATACTCTTCATCCCAGACCTGCTGAGATGGAAAATATCGATAAGATGATCAACTGTGGTGATCCTTCTTATGGTGGTGCCATGTATGGCTGTATCCACTGCGGAAATCTCAAGTTTGTTCCTTTCCGTTGTCACAGCCGTTTCTGCACTACCTGCGGTAATAAATATTCCATGGATCGCACTACCTCTATGTCCTTTAAGCTCGTTAATGTCAGACACCGTCATTGCGTTTTTACCATTGATGCGTCCCTCCGTGATTTTTTCCTGCAGGATCGCTCTCTCCTTAACTGTCTCTTTCATTCCGTCTCCAGTGTTGTCCTTCGCTTATTCTCTAAAATGAACAAACACAAAAACTTTACCCCTGGTTTTATCATGGTCCTGCATACTTTCGGCAGGGATCTTAAATGGAATCCTCATATCCATTGTCTCATCTCTGAAGGCGGTTACAGTGATGATGCTTTCTGGCGTAATGTCTCTCATTTCAACTATACTTTCCTTCGCAATGCTTTCCGTACTGCTCTCCTCAAGGAAATGTTGCTCCGCATCGGTCCTTCTTTTAAAAAAGTTTCTGCCCGTTGTTATCTGGAACATGAACACGGCTTCTATGTTTATGCCAAACCCAACCGTTGTGACCCTAAGACTGTTACCAAATATATTGGCCGGTATCTTGGTCGCCCTGTCATTGCCACTTCCAGGGTCGATTCTTATACCGGTGATCTTGTCTCTTTCCATTACAATCGTCACGAAGATGATCAATACGTTCAAGAAACCATTCCTGTCATGGATTTTATCAAACGCCTTATCCGGCACATCCCTGAAAAACATTTCAAGATGATCCGTTATGGCGGCCTTTATGCCAGACATCGTTCCATTGATAAAAAACTCCATCTCGCTATTTCGAAAGAAAAACGGCATACTTTCCGTTGTTTTAACCGGTGGCGTACTGCGATCCTTTCTTCTTTTGGCTATGATCCTCTGATCTGTCCTCATTGTAAACAACAGATGGTGATCCTAGAAATATATCATAACCATCGCCGCGTACCTCTTGAAGAATTATACGAGAAAGCAATGTCCCGCTCCCGTGGAAAGCGTTCTTCTGCATGACCACTTCTTTTTATGCTATAATCCTCATATAAAGGAGGAACCCTACCATGAAAAAGAATATCAAAGAGCTACGCGAAAAATATATTTCAAATCCCCCAGAAGGTATGACATCCGAGGACATTCGCCATATGAGCGAGGATGACCTGCTGGATATGGATTATTTTCTAAATGAAGATGTGTTTGGTGATGATTTTGGTGAAGAAGGTTTTTATATTTTCTAAAACCATGATCATCTGTTTGCTCTGCCCACTTTTATGTGGGCTATTTTTCTTTTGGAAAGGAGCCAAAGGCGAACTTTCCTATAAAGTTAAAAAAAGGAAATATTAAAAAGCATACCTCTTTTTAATATTTCCCTTCCTTTTAATTTTTATTTCACTTTGATCGCCCAGCGCATCTTTGTTGATTTTGCTCTTCCGTTCTGGGCACATTCCTCTTTTGATGGACGAATAACATCTTTGGCTACATCACTGTAGATTCCTACTTTCTTCCCATACTTAAACGCATGTTTTACAAGTCGATCTTCTCCAGAGTGGAATGTAAGGATCGCAACCTTTCCACCTGGTGCTAATGCGTCTGGAAGTTTCTCCAATAATTCTTCTAATACTTCAAACTCGCTGTTTACATCAATACGCAAAGCCTGAAATGTTCTCTGGCAGGATTTTTTAACTGCTTCTTTTCGCTCTTTTTCCGGCAAAAAGTTTAATGCTCTTTCAATGACATCTTTAAGATCCGTTGTTGTCTTGATCTTCTTTCCTCGTTTCATCGTTGCAACGGTTTCTTTTGCAATCTGTTTTGCATACGGCTCATCTGCATTTTCAATGAGCATCCCTTCAAATTCAGCCTTCGTGATATCTTCTAAACGCTCTGCCGCTGAAATTCCTTTTTCTGGATTCAGTCTTAAATCTAATGATCCTTCAAATTTATAAGAAAATCCTCTTTCCGGATTATCAATCTGCATGGAGGATACGCCAAGGTCGGCTAAAATGAAATCGAATGGTCCAACTTCTTCGGCTACCTGATCAATATTAGCAAAATTAATATGCTTGATCGTTAAGATATCTTCTCCAAACCCTGCATCATGCAGACGTTTCTCTGTCTTTACAGATTCGATCGGATCTACATCTAATGCGTAGATATGACCTTTGCCCTGTAACTTTTCTAACATCTTTCTTGTATGTCCGCCATATCCTAAGGTTGCATCCAATCCTTTTTGTCCCGGCTGGATGTCAAAAAATTCAAGAATTTCTTTTACACAAATGGAAATGTGCATTCCTGCCGGTGTACTTCCTTTACTAATAACTTTTTGAATCGTATCTCCGTATTTTTCTGGGTTTAATTCTTTGTATTTTTCTTCGAATCTTCTTGGATGAGTCCCTTTATATCTGACTCTTCGTTTGTGTTTCTTTTCTGGCTGCTGCTGTTCCATTGTTTTCTACCTTTCTTTGTTATAATCAGGTTAATCTAAGATTAGGACATTTTTTCCTTCAAATGCAAAACCATAGGCTTTGATATTATTTTCGTTGATTCCTGCTTCGATCAACTCTTCTTTGTATTTCTTTTCTTTGATCTGTTCTAATGCATTTTGCGCGGTTTCTTCTAAAGATTTTTCTTTCTTAGGACTGAGCACTTTAAATTCCATGATGATCGCTTTATCTTTCTTCACATTTCTAGGCCTTAACATAACATCATATCTTCCAAAGCCACTCTCACGATTAGATTTTATCTCATATTGGTCTATTAATTCTACCAGAAGTCCAAGGACAAATCCATGATAAAACCGCTCTGGTTCCAGCATCTGTGACGATTTCTTTCCTACATCGAAATAACTGAAAATATGCATTGATATCCGGTTCATATAAGCATTCATTGCTTCTATATCACCAACTAACATGGCTTTGATAAATGCATTATAGTCTCCACCTGCTTTTGAAAACCAATTCTTTACCATATGCGCAAACATTACTTGCACTTCGAAATTCGTTAATTTTAAACGATATAACTGCTTCCAATTTAGATAATCCGAATCGTTTCTTATCTTTTTCTCTACTTTCAAATATCCGCTTGCGAGCAAAAGACTCCAGATTGCTGTTTCCTCAAGATCCAGCTGATCATAAACAATCTGTTCATCTAATTCTGTAATGATTTCTTTTCCGCTTAATAATAATTCAAACGATTCTTTTACCTGTGTATTTCCTTCACGGATTAATGTTCCAATCAAAGAATTACTGCTTGTATTTGCCCAGTATGGAGCTACTTCTTTCTTGTCTAGATAATTTATGATCGACCATGGATTATAGATATCTTTCATCTCTCCGAAACAAAATCCATCATACCAGCGTTTTACTTCTTCTTTTTTATCTTCTAATCCATATTCTTTGAGAGCTTTTATAACTTCATTCTGCGTAAAACCAAACTTATCCTCATATTTCTTTGAAGTCGTTGTTACTACTTCCAGATTATTAAGATCGGAAAAGATGGATTCTTTGCTGACTCTTGTAATTCCTGTCATGATTGCTCTTTCCAGATATGGATTTGTTTTAAATGTAGAATTCAGCAGAGATCTTAAGACTCCCATCAAATCTGGCCAGAATCCGCCTACATAGGCTTCCTGAATCGGTGTGTCATACTCATCTAATAAAATGATCGTTTTCTTTCCATAATAGCGGCTTAGATAATCTGACATTTTTCGAATAGCATCAGAAATCATGCTGTCATTCATTTTGGTTGAAATCTGTTTATATTCTTCTTTCTCATTATCTGTCAGCAAATCCGTATGAAGAAGAAAAATATTTTTATTATAAAGCTCTTGTATGATGCGGCAAATGCTTTCTCTTGCCTGTTCGTAAGTATTTTCTTTTACATTTGCAAAGCTTAGAAATATAACTGGGTATGTTCCTTGAATTTCTCTGTATTCTTTGTATTTCCAAATGCTTAGTCCTTCGAATAATTCCGCTCTTTGGGCATATTCTACTGAGAAGAACTTTTCAAGCATACTCATGTTTAGCGTTTTTCCAAAACGTCTGGGGCGGGTGATCAACGTAACTGCATCATCAGATTCCCACCATTCTTTGATAAATTCAGTTTTATCAATATAAAAATTGTTCTTTCTTCGGACGGTTTCAAAATCCTGATGTCCAATTCCGACAATTCTTGCCATGCTGATCCCTCCTTTATACTGTAACTTCCGCATTCTGCTTGATCTGATCGATCACTGTCATGATCTTCATTGCGATGTCCATATCATTTTCAAAAATCTGTCCAATACTTCCGACACTTCGAAATGGCTCATCCATCATAACTCTTCGGTCTTCGATCATTCCATTTACAGAGATATAATCAACGATCAATCGCACAAAACGAATCTGATCAGCATTTAGTTTCTCCTCATTTAAGAATTCATTAAACGCCTCATTTGCTGCCTGTTGATCCATTCCTGTGATTTTTCTTACAAGAATTCCAACTGGTGTATCCCCATATTCTTTTGTATAATCTTCTTTTGATCCTAGTTCCTGCCAAAGAATTCTCTCCAGTTCCTGCATATCACTTTTTTGTAACGGCTGGTTATTTCGTAATTTACACACTGCCATGTTATCTTGATGCTCTTTTAAATAGAATTCTACCTTTTTGCGATAGTTTTCTAATCGATTTCCCATCTCAATTGGTGTGTTTTCCTGATATTCTATTACTTGATCTGCAAAATCTGTATAAACGATTCTCTGTGTCTTTTTTGGTAAAAACTGAATCAGATCTCTAAGTGCTTTCCTGACTACATCCATTTCCAGAATAAATGCTTTTTCCCAGAATTCATTCGTCTGTACCTTATCCAAAATATATTTTTGCTCTTTGATCTGTGGCACAGAATCCTGCATTAAAGATAGCTTTTCTGCAATACCAACAACTGCTCCAATATTTTTCGAAGGGTTCTTCTGTTCCAGCATTGCAAGTTCGATACTATACATCAGATAATCAAATCTTCGTGCCAATTCATATTCCTTCTCGGCCTCTATAATTGGTGCGATATGTTTCTTCAGGTCAGCCATTGCTTCTGTCTCAAGAATATCCCATGATTTCTGTTCTCGATATCGAAGGACATATTTCAAATGATGTTTTACAATGAAACTTTTGTCATTCAGATCACTTATCGCTTGCATTAATTCTTTCACTAATGTATTTCGATATTCTCTGAAATCTTCGTCTTTTTGATAGTCTGTATCTTGTAATTCTCTTACGATCCTTGCCTTACATAAAAAGATTTTCTCTGCTAATGTTTCTATAAATCCGCTATCTTTTCCATGCGGATTCACTCTGAAATATTCGAAGTTATTACAATAATCAAAAATCAGAAATTTTTCTTTATCCATTCCAGGCCCTAGTAAATCTTTGCAAAGTCTTGTTCCTCTTCCGATCATCTGACAGAATTTTGCATAACTTCTAACTTTCTTGAAAAATACAAGATTCAAAATCTCTGGAACGTCAATTCCTGTGTCCAGCATATCTACGGATACTGCAATCTGAGGCATCTTGTCCTTTTCTTCGAATTGTTCAATCAAATGTTCGGACTCTTTGATGCTGTAATCAATCTGTTTGATAAAATGACTGCCTTTCTCTGGAAAAAGCTTCTGAAAACGCTTGACAATTGCCTTCGCATGTTTACTATTTCTTGCAAAAATAATTGTCTTTCCCAATTTATCTCCGCCTTCTACCTTTAATCCTTCTCTCATCAGATTGATTAACACAAGATCAATCGTGTCTTTATTAAACAGCCATCGATTTACAGCTGTATTCGGAATATCTTTCTCTACATTCTCATCATCATCGAATTCATCGTCAAATGCTTCTTTTTCTTCTTCAGATAACTGATCATAGTGGATTCCTTCTTCCATGATCTTTGTCTTATATTCTCTTGTTCGATAGTCAACCAGATATCCTTCTTTTACTGCTTCATCAAGCTCATACGCATACGTTGGAACCCCTCGCTCCAGATCAAAGATCGTATAGGTGTTTTTATCAATCTCATCTTTCGGTGTTGCTGTCATTCCAAGTAAAACCGCATCGAAATAGTGAAAGATTTCCTGATATTTCTTATAAATACTTCGATGACTTTCATCTACAATGATCAGATCAAAATGCGCTGGTGTAAATAATTTTTTTCCATCCTTTTTCTTTGTTTCATCGATTGCATTTAGCATCGTTGGATATGTTGAAAATATCATTCTGCTGCTTTCTGGATCTTCTTTATTTTCAAGTAAATTGCATACTGTCAAGTCTGGAAGGAGATTACTGTAACTCTTCTTTGCCTGAGAAACTAAAGCTTTACGATCTGCTAAGAATAAAATATTCTTTACATAATTATGTCTGCGAAGTACGTCTACCAGACTGATACTAACCCTTGTCTTTCCTGATCCTGTTGCCTGTACTAGCAACAGCTTTCTATGATGATTCATGATAGATTCACATAATACCGTCACGGCCTCTTTCTGATATGGCCGGTTTGTAATTTTATCTTGAATCTCTAAATGAATCAAAGGCTTTTTGCTTGTTCTTTGATCCACCATTCGCTGCAGATCTTCTTTTGTGAAAATACCTGAAACAACTCGCTGTGGATCATCCTGTGCATCATCAATGATCTGCATTTCAAAACCATTTGTTATAAAAATGATTGGTCTTTGCTGGTATTGATTTTCCAGACAATCCGCATATAATTTGGCCTGATGACTTCCTTTCATCGGATCTACACTGCTTCGTTTTGCTTCGATGACTGCCAGTGGTTTTCCATTATTGCTGTATAAAACATAATCGGCATAACCTTTTCCTGTACTGTTTGGCATACCTGTAACTGGCACTTCTGTAAGACAGTCCTTGCCAATCGTCCATCCAGCTTCCGCAAGATCAAGGTCAATGTATTTTCTTCTTGTCTCTGCTTCTGTATCTTTATCCACTTCATAACTTCGTCCAGTTTCATTTTCCTTACGAAGTTTGGTCATCTCTTCTCTTAGCTTTTCATTTTCCTTGATCGCTTCTTCTAATTTCTGGTCTTTTCCGCTTAGTTCTTTTTGAAGATTTTCTAATTCTTCCTGTGTTTTTTTCTCTTTTCCGGCATCTGGCAGCAGACTCATATCATAATGGCGATTTATATAGTTTTCACCATAACAGTAATCAATCCATTTACAGAACTGGAAAACACAGCGTAACGAAAGTACCGCTGCATCGTGTTTTACGTTAGTATTTGTATGTACTGCGACATTTCCAAGCTTAATCGTATATTTTAGCATATCAAATAATTTAGGCTGAATCAGCTTGCGGAAAGAATATTCGTGAATCAGGCTGGAAATATTATCACGATATGGCATGGTCAGGGCATCATCGTGGACATATACCCATCGCACTGCGAGTTCTAAGGCTCGTCTTGACAAGATTGCTGCTGTTGACGGAGATATGGCGATGCTTCGTTCCGCTTCTGCTGCCTGCATCGCAAAGTCTTTGAAACGATCTGTCTGTACTAGAAAGTCAAAATTCGTCTGCATGTGGTTTCCCTCCCCCTTATTTTTCCTGATTCTTTGGTATTTGGTCTTGGTTTTATTATACTCTTTGTATTGTGGGTGGTGCAATATAGAAATTTGTGGATGACAAACTTCGATTTGTTGATTTGGTGGACGAAGGCTGCGAATTGGTTTTGAAGGTTTATGTCTGCAACAATAACATCTATTGTATTAAGTTTTTTTACTGCTAATCCCGGTTGTGCAGCTCCTGTATGATATCTATATAGATCCATCAATTTTAACATGTAATAAACCCACATTGTATTATCATTTTTTAATGTAGAAACTAAAACCGCATGTTCTGTTGCATGAAATTTTCCTGTTGCATATTGTACATTACCGCATAATGCTCCTTGTCTACCTATAATAGGATAACATCCTTCATAACTTAAATTTTCTACGTATCCCCTTATCCCATTTCCACCATAGCATGGTATTTCATATTTATCTTTTAAATAATCATGAATATCTTCTGCTTTAGTTGTTATTCCTGCCTTTAAAAAATATCTTTCTTCTATTTTTTCAATCGGCAATAGCTTACTGTTTGTTATTGGATCACCAAACATCTCGACAAATCGGGCTTGGATTAAATTATCTAATAAATTTAATTCTTTTTTTGCTTTTTCCCTTATTTCGATAATTTTATTCAATTGCTGTACTATTTTTTTCTGTTCTACTATATTTCTTAATGGTATTTTCATTTTTTTCATTGCAGTTTGAGTAAGTTTTTTTCTTGTTGCACCATTAATCATCCCATCAACCTTATAAAACATAAGCGAATAACATAAATAATCAACATCTATTTCCTCTTTAGGCTTTAGTACATGTGCATGATTATTTACCCAACATTTTCCTGAAACTCTGTATGCTATAGGTTTCTCTTTTGATCCAAAATTACCACCATCTTCAGCTAATAATACTAGCTCATCATCAAAAATGTAATCATTCACATAATCTTGTATTCCGTTTGCACCATAATATGGATATTTACCTTCTTTTCTATCTGATGCCGTTATGGGAATCCTCATTGAATCCAAAATTTCACAACATTCTTCAACACGTGTATATTTCAATTTTTCCATTCTTCGTTCCTTGCAAAATTCAAATTTTTCTATCTGCTAATCATCATTTTCTTCCAACATTTTCCTTAATTCCACCAGATTCTTATGAATTTCCACCTCTAATTCCTCAATATCTTTCAATATTTCCTCTGTTGGTGGATACTCTACCGGAATATACTCGATCTCTTTATATTTATTAATAGAAAGATCATAATCATTCTCGACAATCTCTTCTTTCGGCACAAAAAAAGACTGTTCTGTTCGTTTTCTTTCTTCTTCCTTTTCTAGATTCTGATATCTCTCAATAATATCAGGAATATCATTCTCTTCAATTTCCTGACGTTTATCATCTAAGGTTCTTCCATCAGCTTTCATATCATAAAACCAAACTTTATCGGTACCACCTGCTCCTGTTTTTGTGAAGAGTAAGATAGCTGTGGATACTCCTGCATATGGTTTGAACACTCCTGATGGCATGGAAATCACTGCGTCTAATTTATGATTTTCAATTAATTCTTTTCGAATCGCTTTATGTGCACGACTGCTTCCGAATAATACTCCATCTGGTACGATAACTGCTGCCCTTCCTCCAATTTTCATGATGCGAAGGAATAAAACAAGGAATAATAATTCTGTTTTCTTTGTTTTTGCAACTTTTAAAAGATCTGCTGATACTCCATCATAGTCTAAACTTCCTTTAAATGGGGGATTGGCAAGAATCAATGAATACTTTTCTTTATCTGTATTCATCTCTGACAAGCTGTCTTTGTATTCAATATTCGGATCATCGACTCCATGAAGCAGCATATTCATTGCTCCGATTCGAAGCATCGTTCGGTCCATATCAAACCCATAGAACATCTCATGATTAAAATGCTCTCTTTGTTCCGCATTTAAGAATAAATCTTTGTGGTTTTTACGCAAATACTGCTGTGCTGCCATTAAGAATCCTGCTGATCCCATTGCCGGGTCGCAGATGATATCAGATGGTACTGGTTTTACCAGTTCTACCATCATCTGAATGATATGTCTTGGTGTTCGAAATTGTCCGTTCTTTCCTGCACTTTCCAGTTTGGATAACAGATATTCGTATAAATCTCCTTTACTGTCTCCTTCCAGATTCAATCCATCAATCCCATCAATTACTTTGGTAAGTAATGCTGGCGTTGGAATCTTAAAGATCGCATCTCCCATATATTTACTATAAGCAGATTCTCCATCTGGATGTAGACTTTTAATAAACGGAAATACTCCATTCATCATCAGATCATAAATCTCATTCGCATCTCCCAAATTCTTAAATTTACTCCAACGATACTGCTGACAATCAGCTGGAAAGATTCCTTCATATGGAATCCCTAAAATATTCGCATCTCTTTCTTTCCTGGTTTCTACCTCATCTAACTGCTTGATAAATAGTAAGTAATTAAACTGTTCAATAACTTCCAGTGGATTTGTAATTCCACCTGTCCAGAAAATCTCCCATATCTTATCTACTTTGTTTTTTAATTCACCCGTAATCATCTTACTTCCTCTTCTTCATTTTCGTTTTTTATGTGAAAATTATACCATAAAATCACAAAAGGTCACAACCTGTATCTCTACCATGATACGGTTATGACCTTTCTTTAAGCATATATAAAATTATTGTGCATGCCTCTTCAACGCTTCCAGATAAATCGCCCCTAATCTGCTAGGTTTCGTCTTCTTATGTGTCACATAGCCAATATGCATTTCGCCTTCTTCTGCAAGCGGAACTGCGATAATATTCTCTCCATTTAATTCCTTATCGATCACACCACTGCTGATCGTATATCCATTGAGTCCGATCAGTAAGTTAAACAGAGTTGCTCTGTCTCTCACTCGAATGTTCTTTGAACGCACTTCCGTACTAAACATTTCCTCCGAATAATAGAAAGAATTATGTTCCCCTTGCTCAAATGACAGATACGGGTAATCCTTGAGATCTTCCATCGTAACTTGATCTTTCTGTGCCAGCGGGTTCTTATCGCAGATAAAAATATGTGGTCTTGCAACAAATAGTTCTGTGAATTTGAGATCATTTGCTTTCATGATCTTCTCAAGGACCGATGCATTGAATTCATTTAAATATAAAATCCCGATCTCACTTTTCATTCTGGCTACATCATCGATGATTTCATAAGTCTGTGTCTCTCGCAAACTGAAATCATAATTCTCGCTTCCATATTCTTTGATCAAGTCTACAAACGCATTGACTGCAAACGAATAATGCTGTGTTGAAATGCAAAATTCCTGTTTCCCACCACTTTTATGTTTATATTTCTCTTCGATCAATGCCGCCTGCTCCAATACCTGTCTTGCATATCCAAGGAAGATCTCTCCTTCTCTAGATACATGAATTCCCTTGTTCGTGCGGTCGAAGATCGTGATCTGCATCTCTTTTTCCAGTTCTTTTAGAGCTTTGGTAAGACTTGGCTGTGATACAAAGAGTTCTTCTGCTGCCTTGCTGATCGTTCCGATCTCCGCAATCGTTACGACATATCTTAGCTGTTGTAATGTCATCGTTTCTTCCTTCTTTGGTCTTTTTGTATCATTATACAATAGTTTATTTTATATGGCAAAGACTGATTGTTTCTTTTAATCTTACTCACGATTCTTTAACGCATCAGAAAGTCCGACTTTGTAAATCTTTCGCACTAATAACTTGTTAATTACCAGGTATGTAATGATAATTCCTGCATAGATCAATGCATACATCTGCCATGTGAAACTTAAATTCATACCACAAGCTATATTGGAAACCATAACTGGATACATTGCATCCATTAATTTCTTAGATAATGGAACACTGATCAGTGCTCCAACTGCGATCATATAGAAATTCCCATCAAGATAAAGCTTCTTAATCTCCTTCTTCCGATACCCAAATACTTTCATCAACGCAATATTTTGTGCAGAACGATCAATCATTACCTTGATCATTAAATACATGACAATTGCAAAGATAATAACAGAAAGTCCAACGATCATTCCCATCATCGGAATCATCATATTGATAAATACATCTGAACTCTCCTCAATTGCTTTTTTACTTGTCGTTGCATATAGTTTTCCAGAGTCAATCGACAGTTTCTTCTTTGATACAACCATATTGTAATAATCTGATGATGTCTGAAAGAGATCTCTCATGCTGTCGATATCCATAAATGCATATAACCCAGAAGAATATTGTGTGATATCTGCTACCTGAAATGCGTAATCCATTTCATCTTCCTCATCAGACAGTATGATCGAGTCACCTTTTTTCAGATCATATTTCTGTGCCATTGCAGATGAAATAACAACTTTGTTCTTTGCTTTCGGAAGATCTTTATCCTGGCTGAAATATGGATTATCATTTTCTATACCGATCAGGGAAATTTCAAGATTATATCCCCATACTTCTTTATGCAATCCTTTTACAAAACATGCATCCCCGCCTTTTGGTACTTTTTTATCTGGATATTTATATGTATACATATATTCAAATTTTGTGTCTTTCTTATTTTCTTTGCTGATATGATCACACATCACATAACAGTCCAGACCGATCATCATAACCAACAGTGCAATAAACATTCCAAATACTACCGTAAATCCGGCTCTTGCCTCACGCAGTGACTGCCTGATCCTGAATTTTGTAAGAAATGGCATATCACCTAATTTGACTTTTGAAATATGACTCTTCTTTTGCTCATTTCTTATCATAGAAAGTGCTGGCCTTGACAGTTTCTTTCTTATAACAAAATAGTTTACGATCACTGCAACAAGTGGCGGCATAACAATTCCATACACCAATAGATAGATTAAAAGTTCTGGACTCAAATCTGGTATAGAAAAATAATCATAACAATCCTGCATCTGTGTTGGAATTCCTATCGGACTATATCCAATGATCGTTCCTGCTAATCCAGCCAGAAATGTTACGATCACAGGAACTGTTAAATAATATTTTAGAAGCTGCTTCTTTATCACTCCAAGCGCATACAATGTTCCAATAATACTATTTTCTTTCTCAATTTCATGAATGACAAAAACAGATATTACATAGGTAAATAAGATCATAATGATGACACCTGCTACCATTCCAGCAAGTTTACTAATGACCTGATCACCTGCCGCTGCTCCAATTCTTATGTTGTCATCTGCCTTTAAAAACTGAGTCAGATTCGATGTTTCCATATCAAATGCTTTCATCAGTTCTTCGGTTCCTTTTTCCAATTGATCAGTTCCTTCTTTTAACTTACTACTTCCATCTGATGCTTTTTTAACACCATTTGTATAAGCCTTGATTCCATCTCTATATGTTTTTAAGGCATCCAGCTGTTCTTTTGCTGATTCTAAGGATAATCTTGTCAACCCATCACTTGACTTTGCGATCAAACTTTTTAGAATATTCGCATAATTATTTTCTGTCAATGATGTTACACCAAAGGAGGTCAACTGGCTTTCTGCCGTTTTTAAGTATGCCTGAAAAATCTGATTGGCACCTTTTTGCAATGTTTCGTTGTTTTCACTTAGTTTGTTTAATCCGTCTGACATCTGGGTACTTGCATCTGTAAGTTTTTTGATTCCGTCTTTGATGTCATCTTTCTTTCCTGCAGTTTCTTCCCAGTAATCTTTAAAATATGGATCATCGACATCATCCGGGTTAAATGTGATCTTCTTTAATTTATTTTTCAACTGTTTCTGAGTCATTGCACCATTTAATCGGTATGCATAGATATATTCCTCAGACTGAATACTATTTTCATTGTCTTTTAGATTTTCATAAGCATCTTCTGTCACAAATGCAAGTCCAAACTGTTTGCTGTCTACAGTACTGTCTGATAACTTTTCATAACATGCATCGTAGTCTGGAACTGATCCGATTCCTGTTATTTTATAGAAGTTGCCGTCAATCGTAATCTTTGATCCTGTTTTTAAGTTGTGTTCTTGTGCATATCGTTTTTCTACAACAACTTCACTTTTGTTTTTTGCTAATCGACCTTCATCCAGATTAATTTTATTGACTTTTTTACGATTCTTAAAGATTCTTAACTTACTTCCATCTTTTTGTCTAAAATCAAGATAAAATGTCTCTTCTACTGTAAGCCCTTTCTTTGTAAAGTTTTCTTTTTGTTTTGTCGTTAGTGGCACAAATACCTGAAACTGTCCATCTTCCAGCTTATGTTTCTTTGCCTGCTTTGTAGTTCCATCAACAATCGTATCCGCTGCACCTACCAGACTGATGACCAAATACATACTGATAATAATCAAAAAAGCAAGTGCAAAATAGCGGAATTTATTTTCTTTTAAATCTCTCCATGCTCTTTTTCTCAATACTTTTTCCATCTAAAGATCCTCCAGTGATTTTGCTGGTAATCTTGTTTCATTTTCGTAATCTTCACTGATCTGACCATCTTTGATGATAATAACCTTATGTACCATATTGCGGATTGCATTATTATGCGTTACGATCAGCATGGTTGTGCCATATTGCTGATTGATCTTCTCTAATAAGATCAAGATATCTTTGGATGTTTTCGAATCAAGAGCTCCTGTCGGTTCGTCGCAAAGAAGCAGCTTTGGATTCTTGATCAACGCCCTTGCAATTGCACATCGCTGCTGCTGTCCACCGGATAATTGTGCAGGAAATTTATCTTGATGTTCTGTTAGTCCGAGCGTATCTAGCAGTTCTTCCATATCCAATGGATCTTCCGTTAAAAATTGACAGATCTCTATATTTTCTTTGACTGTAAGATTTGGTACCAGATTATAAAACTGGAAGATAAACCCTAGATTAGCTCTGCGGTATTCGGAGAGCTCATCTGCATTTAATCCTGATATTTCATTGCCATCGACTTTGACTGAACCAGAATCCATAGTATCTAATCCGCCGATGCAGTTTAGCATTGTAGATTTTCCTGAACCACTGTTTCCTTGGATAACACACATCTGCCCTTGTTCGATGTTGGTTGTGATTCCTTTTAGTACTTGATTATAGCTTTCGCCTGATCCGAAGCTTTTTTTCATATCTTTTATTTCTAAATACATATATAGTTCCTTTCGCTTCTAGAAGTTAGTCTTCTCTAACGTATAGTTAGTATCATCTAACATCATTATAACAAAAGTCTACAGACTTCACAAGATTGTGATTTGAATGACGGAAATTATTGGTGGAATATTATAACGTCTAA
>OGOM01000279.1_pt1 | contig 52991 bp, 40 predicted proteins | sample 1552681 | NCBI WGS metagenome assembly OGOM01 (sample SAMEA2580188, study PRJEB22360) | human gut metagenome | biome: human gut; feature: human-associated habitat; material: faeces | place: Denmark | collected 2008/2010 | reverse complement strand
AAGATATAAAGGGGCTTATCGTGACCTCGCACCGATATTTCAAGGAGCGGTTAAAAGTGTTATTCCCGGTTGATGATACAGCACTGACCGGAGAAGTAACGCCCGTTTCATGGTACGACAAACTGATATACCGGGTAACTCCGTACCTGAAAACTAAGTTCTTTCTTTTTTCAGCAGGGATAATCATTTGTCTTGTGTCGCTTGTGTTGAATGTACGTTTTGTACAAAAAATGCAGCGGTTACAGGACAACGATATAAAATACCGCTATATCCTGATGAAAGGAAAAGCAGACGGCAGCAGCCTTGATTTGCTGGAAACAAAGTTCAGCCGGGAACGGGATAACGCTTTTGTCCGAAGCCTGACCGATTCGGTGAAAGGCTTTGAATACCGCATCAGGAAGCAGGCGGAAGCGTTGGAACGGGCAAGGCTGTTAAACAAACAAGCAGAGCGGCTAAAGGAGGAAGCCGACAAGTTGGGCAAGCCATAAACCAAAGCAAAGCCGGAGCAGAACCGCCCCGGCTTTCAAATTCACTTCTTTTTCTTCGTGCTGTGTTCTTTCTCGAACTGGCGCAGCGTGGTGGCACTGAACCGCTCCTTGATGAACTCCCGGACATCGGAAGCCTTGTAGTACACTTTTCCGCTGATTGTGAAGTATGGCAGCGCACCGATAGCCCGGTAACGTTGCAGGGTCTTGATACTCACTTTGAACAACAGGCACAAGTCCTGATTATCCAACAGGTTGTCATCTTCGGGTAGCACCCTGTCGGCATTGCGCAGTACCCGTACATCTTTGCAGAGTTCTTCCAGTTTGGCGTACAGCTTCTGCATCCATACGCTGAAATCGTCATTGTCTATATACATGATTGCTTCATTTTTCTGATTATACATTATTGTTTGTCAATCGATTGATGAAGCAAAGTTCAGAAAACGAGAGCAAAGAAAATAAGGGAATGGTACATCCACTCCCCTATAAATTATTTATATCTCATTGATTATCAAATAAAAATATTTAAAAATAATCGTAGCCATTGTCTTTACTCTTTTTAATAATAGCTAATTTCAACCTATCTAAAAAATCTGTGATTTTTGTAGGTTTTCGTTTAATAACTGCTATTTCTTTTTTGTATATATCACCAAAACTGATATTAAACATTTTCTCAAAAATACGTGATATATCACTTAGAAAAATATCCTTGTTATCAATGCGAATAATACCATCTTTGATATAAAAAATACCACAAACTAATTCCATTATATCTATAATTTTAATGACCTCGCTATTTAAATAAAAGGGAGATTTCCAATCTGATTCAATATTAATGAAAAATTTGGGGTATTCCATTTGCCGATAGATTAGTTCTTGCTCCATATTTATTAAAGATAACAGTTTGTCAAGACATATAATTTTCAACTTGCTATTTTCCGTAGGTGAAGTTTCTTCTAAAGCCTTAATTGTACCAAAATCTATATAACTCATATTTAATTGCCTAATACGTGTTTTGTTATCATTTTCTTTATTAAGGTAATCGAACAATTCTTCTACAAATTCAAGATATGCAGCAGTAATAGATTCTATATCAGATTTTTCCTTTTGGAAAGGATGTTTTAATAATTTATATATCTGTTTTTCTGCTAAATTCCAGTTTGCCATAATTAACTTAAGTAGCTATCGTGATCATTTTATAAGTTCTTTGTAATTTTCTGCCATTTCTTTTGTCTGTGTTTATAAAAATAAAGAGTCCACCAAGCAACAAGCGGGGTTAGATAACCAGCATACAATTCAACACTATCGGTATATTTTATAACATTTTCGGTAATCTTTTCCATTTGAATATAATGATTCCATATAGTTACTCTTTTATTATACTCATTTGAGACTATTTCTCTTGATTTTTTATCAATCTTAATTACGTTGATTGTATGTTTTCCAATAGGAATAAATCGATGAAGAAACATCTTAAAATAAAATGTTTCCCCCTCTTTCCAAACAGGAGGAATATTGCCATAAGATATAAAACTTGCTTTGGGTTTACAAATTTCTCTTAGCGTTTCAATATCTTGAATCTTGCACCAAATATTTTCAATGTCAGTTTCAAATACTGATGTCACTACAACTTTGCGACCCATAACTTTTTTACCTCTCCGTGTCACTAAACAAATCTTTTTTATCATATAGGAATAATTAAAACATTAAACATCTATTTACCTTACACTTATGCTCTTTTTATTAACTTTGTGCAAAGTTAGATGTAAGATACTCTAAAGACAATAGTCATTTATAATGAGATGCAACCTAACTATTTAACAATAAACGTCATAGCAAGCATGATAATTAATGAAATAGAAAAGAAAGTCATAAATATACTACCAACATCAAGCATAGAGTTCGATGAAATTGATTATTCCATTCTTGAAAAGAGGAAAAATGACTGGATTAAACTTTCAGAAGTTACGCATAGTATCGTATTGGTATTTGATTGCTACACTAATAAATTCGTTTTTGTTTCTGATAATATTCCTAAACTATATGGACTTGACTCCCGTAGGTTGTTTATTCATGGACATCAGCCAGTTATTGAGGTTATACATCCGGACGATATAGATTATGGGTTACTTGTAAGAAAGAAAATCTATTCGATATTACGCTCATTCTCCAATGAAGAAAAGAGGAACTATAAAGCCATTCATGAAATGAGGATAAGAAATATGCGGGGTGAATACATACGCATAATAGAACAAGAACAAGTTCTTGAGTTAGATAAATCAGGAAATATTTGGCTTATGCTATCGGTTATTGATGTTGATGCAAGCCATGAATCGGAAATTATTAAAAGCCACCTATATAACTTTAAAACTGGAGAGCAGATATTTATAGATTTATCTGACACACTGGATGAACCTTTGACAAACCGGGAATTAGAAGTTTTACGATTTATGAAGAAAGGCTTATTAAGTAAAGAGATAGCAGAGGCATTAAAAGTTAGCATTAATACAGTGAATAGTCATAGACAGAATATATTACAAAAGTTAAAAGCTAACAATTCGATTGAAGCTGTCAACTTCGCTCAAAGGCTGGGCTTGTTCAATAAATGCAGCATTGATAAAAGCGAGAAGAGGGATGTTTTGCCATAAATAAAATGAAACTAACAACTTACAATCGTAACAAATAACTATTTTTGTGGCACCATTATAAAAGTTCATGTTAAATACAGAAAACATACAATCACTCATTGATAGCGGAGAAGGCTACAATGTGGAATTTAAAGTCCGTGTTCCTTCAAAAGTTCGTGAACTGACAGAGGAAATATGTGCTTTCGCCAATGCAGACGGAGGATATTTGCTTATTGGAGTAGATGATAACGGGCAAGTAGTAGATACTAATTTAGAAAACGATAAACGTTCTGCCATTCAAGGTTCTATCAGCGAAATATCTCCTGCACTCCACTGTGAATTGTATTCCGTAAATGTTGGGAATAAAACTGTTTGGGTAATTGATGTTCCGTCCGGCAAGGATAAACCTTATATATTTTCCGGTTCTATCTATGTGCGTGAGGGGGCAAATTCACAGAAACTTCGCACAGCCGAAGAAATGCGTAGCTTCTTTCAGGAATGTAACAAAATCTTTTTCGACCATATACCCTGTCATTGGTTCAATATCTACACGGATGCAGACGAACAAATGATTAAAGACTTTCGAACAGAAGCCAAACTAAGTCCGTCCACACCCGACAAACAAATATTTGAGAACTTGGAACTGTTTACCGAAAATGGAACGGCAAAGAACGGAGCAGCGATGTTCTTCGGAAAACAACCTGAAAGAAAATTTCCACACGCTGTTACAAGATGTGTTCTTTTCAAGGGAACAAATAAAGTCTATATTATAGATGATAAAACTTTCGGAGGTTCATTGTACCAACAGTATTTACAGGCGATGTCTTGGCTGGAAAGCAAACTGCAAGTAGCTTATAAAATAGAGGGTGCAGGACCAAGAGAGGAAATCTGGGAAATACCTCTGACCGTATTTAAAGAAGCCATTATAAACGCCCTGTCGCACCGTGATTATTACGAACAAGGCGCAAGCATTATGATAGAAATGTTTGACGACCGAGTAGAGATTTCCAATCCCGGAGGACTTCTACCTGTTGTGGCTAAAGATTTCGGACATAAAAGTATGACACGTAATCCGCTAATTTTCGGTTTATTTACCCGTATGCACTTGGTTGAAAGAGTTGCATCCGGTATTCCCCGTATGCAGGAAGCCATGAGAGAGGCGAATCTGCCCGAACCGGAATTTCACACAGAGGGGATGTTTACAGCAGTGTTCAAACGTCAAATCTCTAACTCTGCCAACTATGACACAGTAAATGGCAGAGTAAATGACATAGTAAATGATGCTATAAACGAGAATGAACAAGCTATAATCAATTTACTGATAGTAACTCCCGGCTTAAATGCTTCCGAAATAGCAAATCATATAGGCAAAAGTGTAAGAACAACAATGCGATATATTAAATCCTTACAAGAAAAAGGTATAGTAGAATTTAGAGGTGCACCCAAAACAGGAGGATATTATACCGTATTATTATCACTTTAATAACTGCAACTGATTCAAGATAGATTAACATAGACTTCTGTAGGATTAGTGAACCATGATTCAGCAATAGTACAAGAGAGCAACAGCTCTGCTTCTTTATCATTTAATGGATATTTATCAATTAAATTAGCTATGTCACTTTTATTATAGACATAAATATTAGCATTTTTTGTTGTGTATTCTTCTCTGAATTTCAAGACAAAATTATGCAATACTTCTTTATTCATACTTTCACCTTTATATAATACATGAAAATTTTCAACGGCATGATTGTGGTTTTCTTTTAATATTTCATATTGAGATAGTAACAATTTATTCTTAATAATACGCTTATTTTCATGAATCAATATAGGAATAAGCTTATATGACTCTGCTTTTCTTTGCATTTTATAGAATCTTATATCCCTATTTGCTAATCCTTCTATTATTTGCATTTGATGCTTTTCATCCATATTTAAACCAAAATAAATCGATTTTAATGCAAAAGGATTATATTCTTTCCGTTTTGAAGTTGAATATATTAACCGTATCTCATTCTCATATTCCCATGATTTAGATTTTGTTCCAAACATTTTAATCAAAAATCCATCTTTATTGTAAATATCATCAAGTCCAATTATTGGTGGTTCATTCTTATATTCGATTTTCATTCGATTTACATCAAAAGTATAATTTTCACTGTCCTGTAATTTTTCAATATCATATTCTATACAAAATCCTTTATGAGAATTTGCATAGTGTGCCCACATCAATTCATTATCAGGATAATCGGCTTGAGATAATGCTAATGAGTATATTCCTATATTATTTTTGAACAGAATTAATTCTTCCCAATATTTTTTAACGTCTTTAATATTTGCTCCAAAAACTGATTCAAAAAGGGCAAGTGCTCTTTCTATATTATCTATATAAGTTGCTTCAAAAGGGTCATTTAAATCAGTTAAAGAAGAAGCCCATAATTCATCTTTTATCAAAGTTTCTATATCACGGAGGTTTCCCTTATCATTAACGGCAATATTTGCCCTGTATTTATATCCATTCATTTGCAAAAACTATTTTATACAAATATAGTAACTATAACAAAAAATCTCTATCTTTGTATTCAGAAATCGTACCCAAGATACAAACTGATGTCGAACGGTGCAAAGCTGTGAAAACCTTATTCAAGGGACTAACATCGTGATAAAGATATAACTTATTGAGAAATAGTGCTATACAAACTGATTTTCGGTTGCTGGTGGCACCACCTTGAAGAAAAAAAGACAGTAAAATCCTGATTTCGGAAATCAGGATTTTTTATTTTCTCACAAAACACAAAATACGGCAATATAGACTGGATGACGAGGTATACGAGCTTTCAGCTCGATTATAACTTTCTCCACTTCTGACCTGCCTCCATATTTGATTAAGTCTTGGAGCAAAACTACTCCTTCCCGATATAAATCCCAATTTGATGCATATTAAAAAAACACCTTATACTTGAAGCATAAAGCTGGATGAATTCATCTTTGTAGAGTTCCCGAACATCTTCGGGAGCATCATCAAGAGTATAAGCAGAAAGATTCTTACGCAAAGATTCCATATACCTGCCCCACATCTTTTCCTGCGTATAGCTGGCAGGATTTAGTTTGAATACAGTTTCTCCGCCAAATGCAAGAAAACGGTTCTGAGATTGTTTATCATTCACACATTCTTTTTTTATAAACTCGTCAAATCACCTCTGAGCTTCTACTACAACAAGTCTATTTTAGACTGCAATATCTCAAACTTATATAATATGCATATAAATCTTAATCATCGACGAACTGCAAAAAGTTCAGCTTCAGTTTCCCAAGTATCATCCGGACACTTTACCATACGTTGCCAACGGAATGAGGTCGCTGTAATTTCCGAAAACACCCACTGTATATTCTTCTCATTAATTTCCGTCTGAACAATCCTGTTTCCTTCTCTTTTTCCTTCCAGTTGTGTAGCCCCTCCTAATTCCGTATATAAAATATCCCATGCTTCTGTATTAGGATTATACATACGTACCGTAGTCGCATAAGCTGCATCCGGTTGATAATCTTTAATCCGCGCCTTACGCGAAGGACAAATAAACACATCTTGAATTGCAGTCCCTTCCAGTACCCAAGCGAATATCCACTCTCCCTGAACATGTCTTTCGCCTGTTGTACCTTGGTTATCAACCCATTCAAAATCCCATTCACCGACAAACTGTCCATACAGGTTGTCTTTTTCCGGTATCAAATTGCTTTTCCCTTTTGACACTAATACGTTTATAAATTCTCCCATACTTTACCTTACTGACTCTAGATTAGACAAATATAAGATTTATAATTAATAATCACTAATATTAAAGCAATTATCTGTATGCAATATTCATGTCGAAAGCAAACAGATACATAGTACAAAAAACGGATTTCCCTACTCCCAAACAGATTTTTTATATTACACCTCAAGAACATTTCATTTACAAACTTATTGCAAAAAAAGTATTTGGTCATTAAATCTCAATTATTCAAAAAAGAAATACCGATAAAAAGTCTTTTTTCCCTATATTTGCTAGACTAAAAAAAGAAAAATGTCATTAACTCAATTAATATGAAAAAACTATCATTTATTACCGTATTTGTATTCCTGTCCATTCTTTTTGTACAGGCACAGCAAGCAAAGTATGTATTTTATTTCATCGGAGATGGAATGGGTGTTAACCAAGTTTTAGGAACAGAGATGTATCGTGGGGAGTTGGAAGGCAAAATTGGTGTGACTCCGTTATTATTCACCCAATTTCCTTATGCAACCATAGCCACTACTTTCTCGGCAACCAACGGAGTGACAGATTCAGCCGCTGCAGGAACAGCACTTGCTACGGGAAACAAAACAAAAAATGGCGCATTAGGTGTGAAAAAGGATCTGGAAACCAAAGTTAACAGTATTGCTTCTTGGGCAAAAGAAAAAGGTTGCCGTGTAGGTATCAGTACCAGTGTCAGCGTAGACCATGCCACACCGGCTGCTTTTTACGCACACCAAGGACAAAGAAGCAGCTATTACAACGTGGGTCTGGATTTGATTGATGCCAACTTCGATTTCTATGCAGGATCAGACTTTTTAGATCCCACCAACAAAAAAGCCGCCGGTTCAAATTCAGAAAGTTTGTATACACTAGTGGACAAAGCCGGATATACCATAGCCCGTGGCTACAAAGACTATCAGAAAAAAGCAAAAAAATCGGATAAACTGATTCTCTTACAACCTGCGACAGCAACAGACAATAGTGCTATCCCCTATGCTATCGATCGAAAAAAAGGCGATATGACTTTAACTGAAATCACCCGTGCCGGAATCAATTTCCTATCTAAAGATCTATCAAAAGGGTTTTTCCTTATGGTTGAAGGAGGTAAAATAGACTGGGCTTGCCACAGCAACGACGCCGCTACTGCATTCCACGAAGTGATGGATATGGATAATGCCATAAAAGTTGCTTACGAATTCTACGAACAACATCCTGATGAAACCCTGATTGTAGTAACAGCCGACCACGAAACCGGAGGAATCGTTTTAGGAAAAGGTCCGTATACTTTGAACCTACAAGCTTTAAAATCACAAAAAGTAAGTGAAAGCGGATATACCAAAATTGTAAACGAATTAAGAAAAAAATACAAGAATCAAGTACCTTGGGAAGTTATCAAGCAATCATTGAAGGATAATTTCGGATTTTGGGATAGTATTCAACTGAATGAAAAGCAAGAAGCATCCCTGAAGAAAGTATATGATGAATCATTTAGCGGTAAAGAGATAGATTTAACCCAAAGTGAATATCAACAAGACGAACCTTTGGCAGCTGAGGCCAAGAGAATTCTGGATGACATCGCTCTAGTAGGTTGGACCAGTGGAGGGCACTCAGGAGGTTATGTCCCCGTATTCGCTATCGGAGCCGGCGCCCAACTATTCCAAGGCCGCATCGACAATACCGAAATTCCGGTAAAAATAGCAGAAGCTGCTGGTTATCCCAACAATTAATCGAAAGCAAGATAGTGCGACAAACGTTCCAAGTCTTTCTCAGTGAATTCCTCATACAAGGATAACTGGGAAAGACTTTTTAATTTTCCCTTTTTCCTCCTATATTCTATAATCACCTTTGCCTGATAAAAATTCATATAAGGATGAGAGCGAAGTTTGTCAAGCCCAGCCTTATTGGCATTTATCCGATGAATTGGTGTATTTCCGAGTTTAAACCACTTCAACATATCCTCATCTACATAGTTCACTTCCTTTAACTGAACCGTGTCATAAAAACCTCCCAAACGTTTCCGGTAAGCCACAATCATGCGTGCAATGCCACTGCCTATTCCCGGAATCTTTTTCAACTCGGTAGTGTCCGCTTCACTCAAATCGACTAAAGTTCCTTCCGGATATTTATAAGCTGCCAACGTATCTTTCTCCACCTTTTTGATAAAGTGCAATGTATCCTGTTTCCGCCGAAAAGCCTCTGAAATCTGGATATAGGGTTTTAAGATATTAAATTTCTCGGACGACAAGCCATAAACACGAGAGAAATCATCCGCTGTCCTGAATTTACCGCCGGCTCTCCGGTATTGCAAAATAGTATGTGCAATAAAAGGAGGCAATCCACATTGCAAAAATTCGATGGAATCAGCTGAATTTGGATCAAAGGCAGCCAATACCACCTCTATTCTCTTAGGCTTATCATAGGAATATTGCAGAGATTCCTTCTCCTCCATTTCATGTACTCCGGCCAGAAAGTTTTTTATTTCTTCTATTCCCTCTTGATCCTGTTCCAAAGACTCTTCCTTTACTGGAAAAAGAACCCATATACACATAAATATGAAAAGCAAAGTCAACAAAAAAAGTATAGCTCTGCGTTCGCTTTTCGAGAAATAGAAAAAGTCTTTCCACATTACAATTCTAAATTAGCCCTAATTCATTGATAAAAATCAAAATGATAGCCACAGGTGCCACGTATCTCAACAAAAAGATATACAGATTGAAAAGACCTGCTTTCAGCTTTCCTCCATTGGTCAATTCCTCATAAGAAACGGAACGTTTCAAATACCATCCTACAAAAATACATACCAGCAAACCACCCAAAGGAAGCATTATTTTTGCAGTGACAAAATCAAGCAAGTCAAAGAATCCCTTATCAAACAGCGTATATTTCTGCATAACCCCCAATGACAAGGAAGAAATGACCCCAATTATAATACACCCGAAGGTGACCAATCTAGCAGCACGGCCACGAGTTAAATTGAATTCCTCGTGCAGAAAAGCCGTCACCACTTCATGTAAAGAAATAGTAGAAGTCAATGCAGCCAAAGCCAGCAAGACATAGAACATCACCGAGAAAATATAAGCTAATATCGGCACACCGCTAAAAGCTTGTTGAAAAACATTAGGCAATGTAATAAAAATTAATGATGGTCCCGCATCCGGCTGGATACCTACAGAAAAGGCTGCCGGAAAAATAATCAATCCGGCTAAGACAGCCACAAAAGTATCAATCACACCGACACTCAGAGCCGTATTTCCCAGTTTGGTTTCTTTCCCAAAATAAGAAGCATAGGTTGAAAGACATCCCATTCCCAAACTTAAGGAAAAGAACGCCTGCCCCATAGCCCCTAAGAAAACATCTCCGTTCACTTTACTAAAATCAGGCTTCAGCAGAAACTCCAAACCTTTTTCCGCATTGGGAAGCGACAATGAACACCCTACCAAAACTACTATCAGTATAAACAAAACAGGCATCAGCACCTTCGAAGATTTTTCTATTCCATCTTTCACTCCCTTTACTATAACAAAATGGGTAACCAATAAAAAGATGACCAGCCAAATAAGTGGACGAACAGGATCCTTCGAAAAACTCTGGAAAGCAACCACAAAATCTTCCGGCTTCTTATCTGCAAAACCATTAACTCCCGCTTCCAATATATACTCCAAAGTCCATCCTGCCACTACCGAATAATATCCTAGAATAAGAAAACCGGCCAAAACTCCCAAATATCCCAACCACTTCCAATGAGTTCCGGGAGCCAAAACCTTATAAGCACGTCCCGTACTTGCTTTTGAATGACGACCTACTGTGAATTCGGCAATCATAATAGGCATTCCCAACATAAGAACACACGCCAAGTATACCAAAATAAATGCCGCACCTCCATGATTTCCCGTCTCATAGGGAAACCTCCATATATTACCAAGTCCTACAGCCGAACCTGCCGCTGCCAGAACAGCCCCAATCTTACTTCCGAAATTTACTCTTTCGCTTTTTTGCATAAAAAACTATCAAATTATTATAAATCAACACTAATTAGCCTGCAAAAGTATAAAATTAATCGTACTTTTGCGATGAATCACAAAAAAATTAAAGTATGCTATATTATTTTAGAAAATATCCGGTATCCTTGATCATTGTAGCTATCATCTTTTATCTTTCCTTTTTCACTCCTCCCAAAACAGATATGGAAGAAATCCCCTACATAGACAAAGTAGTGCATATATGCATGTATGGGGGACTCTGTCTCATTTTATGGATAGAATATCTGAGGAATCATAAGACTGTCAATTGGAATCATGTAATATGGGGAGGCATCATAGCTCCTGTAGCTATGAGCGGGTGTATCGAACTGATGCAAGCTTATTGCACAGATACCCGCAGCGGTGACTGGCTGGATTTTCTGGCAAACAGCATTGGAGTTGGACTAGCTGCCTTAATAGGATATTACTTACTTCGCCCCCTTATATGGCGTAAATCCTAAAAAGAAACGCCGACGATTCTTCGCGAACAGTCGGCGTGATGATAAAAGTCAAAGTTATATAATAAAGATAGAGAGTCAACTTAACGGAAATCTTTCAGATCATTCTGCAACCTCTGACGAGTGAAAAAGATACGGCTTTTCACTGTTCCCAACGGAAGTCCCAGTTTCTCGGCAATTTCCCTATATTTAAATCCTGATACATACATAGCAAACGGCACGCGGTAATCTTTAGGCAACGCATTCACGATACGATGTATCTCTTTCAAATCATAAGCACCTTCTGTAGAATCGAATCCTGATTCCTGTGGAAGATTCAAATGGAACAAGTTATCCGTCTGATCGACGAAAGTCTGATCACGCACTGTTTTACGATAATTATTTATAAATATATTACGCATGATGGTGTACATCCATCCTTTAAAATTCGTATCTGGAGTAAACTTCTCTTCGTTGTCCAAAGCTTTAAGTGAAGTTTCCTGCAACAAATCATTAGCCTCTTCTCTGTCAGCTGTCAATTTAAATGCAAAGCGAAATAATTCGGTTTGTATACTTAGTAAATGCTGTGTAAAGTCGACTGTCTTCATATTAATCTATTTTTAAGTTGTTATTTTCTGTTTTTGTTTTCTGTTGCAATATTAACGACTTCTTATAAAAGTCACGACAGAAAAACTAACAACAAAGGGGGTATAAACTATCAAATAACAGTTTTTACCCCCTAAATTAACAGTTAACAGGTGGTTTCGTTTTAACTTTTAATTAGCCGGTATCCCTCCACCGGTCCCAGCATTACCTCCTCCACTTTTCAAATCATCATTATTAATGCTTCGCGCTGCTTTTTTTACCTGAGCCTTCAACTCCCCAAAGCGCCAACTAATATTAAATCCATAATAACGCATCGGAATTCTGGTAGAAGTAGAAGAGCAGAAAGTAGAAGTATTGATATTATTCTTAAAAGTAATATATTTATTAAATAAATTGGACGAGTTAAGAGAAATAGTCAGCCTCTTTTCCTTCAAGAAAGAACGACTGAACCCTATCGCATAATAATAGAAAGAGGAACTTTTACCTTGCAAAGAGATATGCGGAGTACCACCCCCTCCATTCAGACTCAGACGCAGGTCCCAAGGCAGAGTCTGCTGAAAGCTTCCGAAGAGATTTCCTTCCCAGCCATGATTCTTTAAATCAAGCCCTGAACTTCTATAATCCACATAAGCTCCCCGTCCATTGATATTAAAGCGGGTTTTAGGAGACATATTCCAGTTCAGGAACAAAGACAAATTAATATTCTTACTTTTTCCTATATTATCATAGGTAGAATTCATCACACCATCTTTTATAAAAGAGTATTGCTCTATACCATTATTGACAAAAGAATAATTAGCACTGACATTTACATTAAATTTCTGCGAGAAACTACCGAAAGTAACACTAAGCGAATGGGCCTTTTCACTTTCCAAATCAGGATTACCGTAACTGATCGCAGTGGGGTTGCTGGTGTCAGTAAACGGATTCAAAAACCAAATACCCGGCCGACTGATACGCATATTATAAGATGCCCTCAAACTTTGAGTAGGAGCCAATTGGTAAGAGAACATCAAGGATGGAACCAAATCATCAAACTGAGCATCAAACTTCTCATCCTTATTTTTATAATCCGCATCCATAAATGTATGCTCATAGCGAATTCCCGCCTTTCCACCGAGTTTTTTGTACTTCATCTGATAGCCCAAATAAGCAGCCAGAATATCCTGCTTATGATCATATTGCGTGCTCATATCCTGATCATACTTATATTCTCCGGTTTTATCGGCCAGATAATATTTACCATCACTTTTACTTCTACGAAAAATATACTTTATACCAGTTTCAATGCTGTGTATCGAATTTATCGGATTGGTATAGTCCAATTGAGCCGTATGCTCTTGTGTGCTGGCATCATTTTTAAAATATTGGTTTTGCAAAAGATAAGGAACATTCAACGTATCCTCATAATCCGTATTCGCCTCACTGTTATTGGGTGAATGGCTAAAACGATAAGAAAAAGTAAGAAGTTCCCCTTTCTTTTTGAACGAATGCTGATAATCCATATTGCCCCCCACTTCGCCAAAGCCCGATTCATTATTTCCTAAAGAACCGTAACCGTAAACCGGATTACCGGCATAATTAGTCATCTGTGTATTTCCAATCCTCTTATTCGTAAAATTGCCAGTCATCAGATTCATAGAAAAACTGATCAGATTCAAAGTGTCAATCTCATAACTTCCTTCCAGACTGCCAAATTGAAAATTGCCATAGCTCTTGCTTCTTCGATGCGACTCCAAAAATTTATTTTCCTGAGATGTGAAATCCTCACGATATGAATCTTCAAATCCCTTTTGAGATCCCTGGTAGTTATAAGAATAATTACCGGTAACAGTGAACTTGCCCGACTGAACCGTACCATAACCGCCACCATACACACGCGTATTGCTTGCACCACCATTCAATGTCACCGTATATCCTTCCATTCCAGCTCCTATAGTGATAATATTCAAGATGCCCGCCACCCCTTCCGCGTCATATTTAGCCCCAGGCTCGGTGATAACCTCTATAGATTTAATGGAATTGGCCGGCATACTCCGCAATACCTCGGTAGGATTATTGCTCATCATGTTATTCGGCTTGCCATTAACATGCACTTTAAACTTACTGCTACCGTTTACTTGAATTTTATCCTCTCCATCTACAGTCACCAGCGGAACTTTACGGAGCATTTCAAGAGTCGTATTGGTTTTAGAATCCGGATCATCCTCTATACTATACGTCACTTTGTCTATTTCTGCCTTTACCAAAGGTTTCTGCGCTACCACCTCCACTCCTTTCAACATTTCAGTCGCTTCTGCTATCAGGATCTTACCCAAATCAACATTCTTACGATTGGTCGATATCGAGAATTCCTTCTGTACAGGAGACTTTCCTACAGAAGTAAAATGAATGAGATAAGTCCCCGGCACGGCAAGCCGTTCGTCAAACCTGCCGTCCGCTCCTGTCACAGCCAATTTCACCGGCTTTGCAGGATTATTCTTCAATGAAATACGGATTGTAGAATACGGTTCCCCTTCATTAGACAAAGAATCTAATAAGATTCCCTTGACTGAGAACTGGCCTTGGACAACCTTTTGCGCCTTCGCCGTAAATGACAAACTTGCTACAAGCAAGATAATGCCCCATAAAATGTTGTGTTTCATATATCAATAATGAGTTTGTGTTTGTTACAAAGGTAGGTAAACGATAGCAAGTAGTTTATTTTCAGACGTTAAAGAAGCCTATATATTATCTACCAGCGAGTATAAGGATTCTTCATCAAAAAAGAATTATAATAACGAATATCTCCCGTTACCTCTTTTTCGATGAAATGGGGCTTTTTGAACAATTCGTCCTCGCTATTCAGTTCCACTTCCGCTACAGTCAAGCCCTCATTCTCACCATAAAACTCATCCACTTCAAAGATATGCTCTCCACTTTTCACCAAATACCGGATTTTATCAATCACCCCAGGCTCACACAGTTTCATCAACTCTTCGGCCTCTTGCAAACTGATCTCCTTCTCCCACTCATAACGACTTGTACCGGAGTCATTGGAAGCCCCTTTGATAGTAAGATACCCTTTATTATCCCGAATACGCACCCGGACAGTTCTTCCACGAGCACTACAGATATAACCTTGCACAATATGACTATGCGCATAAGCCTCTAGTTTATAACTGTCATCCTTTACTAAAAATTTTCGTTCTATTTCTTGTCCCATAGCGTTTTAATATATAAAAAAGCCCCGCAAAGAATAACCTCAGCAGGACTTCACTATTTCTTCTTCTTCTGTTTTTATCCATACATGGCATAGCCTACCATAATAACAAGGGCTAATACGATTAATCCGATGAACAGACCTTTTACAATCCTATTTGCTTTCTCTTCTTCCCGCTTACTATAAGCAGCTTTCTTATTCTTTCCCATAAGTATTTCATTTTTAAGATTAAACCATCTCCTTTGAATATCCCAAAAGTACAAAGTTTCTAGAAGAAAACAAATAAATTACGAAGAAATTACTAATTCTCCGAACCGGAAAACTCCATCAAGTATGCCTTGATAAAGCCATCAATCTTTCCATCCATCACTCCGTTCACATCCGAAGTTTGAAAATTAGTACGATGATCCTTCACACGACGGTCATCAAAAACATAACTGCGTATTTGTGATCCCCATTCAATCTTCTTCTTGCCTGCCTCCACCTTGGCCTGTTCTTCCATGCGGTGCTGCAATTCCTTATCATATAAAATTGAGCGCAACTGGCGCATCGCATTTTCCTTATTCTTCGGCTGGTCACGGGTTTCAGTATTCTCAATCAAGATTTCCTCTTCCTCACCGGTATATGGATCTTTATATTGATAACGCAGACGTACTCCTGATTCCACCTTGTTCACATTCTGTCCGCCGGCCCCCCCCGAACGGAAAGTATCCCAAGACATACGGGCAGGTTCAATTGTCACTTCAATACTATCATCCACCAACGGCGTTACAAACACAGAAGCAAAAGAAGTCATCCGTTTCCCCTGAGCATTATAAGGAGACACGCGCACCAAGCGGTGAACTCCATTCTCACCTTTCAGATAACCATACGAAAAACTGCCCTCAATATTCATTGTCACCGTCTTGATTCCGGCCTCATCCCCATCCTGAAGATTAGCCACGCTCACTTTATAGCCATTGGTCTCCGCCCAACGCATATACATACGCATCAGCATGGAAGCCCAATCCTGACTTTCAGTACCACCAGCACCACAATTAATTTTCAATACACAATCCATTTGGTCAGCCTCCTGGCGAAGCATATTCTTCAGTTCCAATGCCTCCACCGCAGTGACAGCCTTTTGATATGCTGCATCCACTTCTTCTTCGGTAACCAAATCGTCTTTACAAAAGTCAAAAGCCAATTCCAGTTCATCTGCCATCGTCTTTACCTCACGGTAACCGTCGATCCATTTTTGCAGATCTTTGACCTTCCTCATTTGTGCTTCTGCTTTCTTGGCATCATCCCAAAAACCGGGCGCCTGCGTACGCAGTTGTTCTTCTTCCACCTGAACCAGTTTATTTTCTATGTCCAGATATCTTTCAAGTGCCGCAGTACGTTCTTTTACGTCTTTCAGTTGCTCTATTGTTATCATCTTGAGAATTTTTGCATTTCAGGATGCAAAGATAGTGGAAATCTATTCATTTTCCCATTATTCTTCGTACATCTTTTCTATTTCGGCAGCATAGTTCTTGTTCAGCACATTACGTTTTATTTTCAACGTATTGGTCAGTTCACCACGCTCCATACTGAAAGGATGGGGCAACAAGGTAAACCTCTTGATCTGTTCATAATGTGCAAACTGCTGCTGCAGTGTATCAATCCGCTCTTTAAACAAATCGATAATTTCCGGTTTCTGCAACAGTTCCTCCATACTTTCATAGCGAATACCTTTTTTTGCGGCATACTCTTTCACCAGTTTATATTCAGGAATAATCAAAGCAGAAACAAATTTACGTTCATCGGCAATAATAGAAATCTGATCGATATAACGGTCTACCACCAATTTGGCTTCAATGGCTTGAGGAGCGATATACTTTCCGTTTGAAGTTTTAAACAAGTCCTTGATACGCTCTGTAAGGAACAAATGCTCATCTTTTATATAACCCGCATCACCGGTATGGAACCATCTGTCTTCAGTAAACGCCGCCTTCGTAGCAGCTTCCTTTTTATAATAGCCATGAGTGATTCCTTCACCACGTAACATTATTTCGTTATTCTCCCCTATTCTGACCTGCACATGGGGCATGATACGCCCCACCGAACCAACCACATGGTCATTATCATTCTCACAAGCAACCGTTGCAGTAGATTCCGTCAATCCATAACCGGCTACCATATTAATTCCCACCGACAAAACAAACTCCTGTACAGCCGGTGGAATAGCCGCACCGGCAGTAGGGAAGAAACGCCCGTTTTCAATGCCAATAGTCTTTTTCAACAAGCTATAGATCGTTTTCTCATAAAATTTATATTTCATGTGCAATACAGGCGGAGGAGTCAGCCCTTTGTACACATAATCCAAATTATGTTCACGCCCCACTTTAATAGCATCCAGCATCAACTTCTTTTTCAATCCGGTTGTCTCATTGATTTTTTCTTGCACGCCGGCATACACTTTCTCCCAGAAACGGGGAACACTGCACATAGCCGTAGGACGGATCTCCTTTATTGTCTTCTGGATATCAGCAGGACGCAAGTTGATAGACAAAGTACACCCCATCGAAAGACACCAGCAAGTCCATGCACGCTCAAACACATGAGTAAAAGGAAGGAAATTCATAATCACATCCTGATCACCCAATTGAGGGAAACGTTCATCATGTGCCGGAATGGCCGCCTCATAGCAAGAATGATGCAACATCACCCCCTTGCTGTCTCCGGTTGTTCCACTGGTATAAAGAATATTGGCAAGATCACCATTACCCGACTCTGAAGTACGCTTGTCTACCTCAGCTTGATGCGGATGCGCCTCACCCAATTTCAGAAAGTCATCAAAATAAATGGAAGTCTGGTCCCGCTCATCACGCTTTACCTCCCTGTCGAAAATTATAATCTGTTTCAGTTGGCTTCCCAGTAGCATAACCCGGAACGCCACATCATATTGCAACTGTTCACCTACAAAAATATAACGTATTTCGGCATCACCTACCATATAATGTACCTGCGCCTCGGAACTGGTAGCATAAAATGGTACAGTAACAGCCCGTACCCCAAAAGCTCCAAAGTCCACATACAGGCATTCCGGTTTATTTTGAGAAAAAACTGCTATATTTTCCTGTATGCCTATACCTAATTCTATCAATGCATTCGAAACTGTTTTTACAGTTGCGGCAAACTGGTTCCAAGAAACCGGAATCCATGTTTCTGTTTTATAATCGCGGTAACGCAACGCTACACGATCACCATATTTCCCTGCCTGACGTTGTATCAGGACAGATAAGAAAGAACTACTCATTCCAAAGATTTATTTTTAATTCATCGGCAAAGTTATCGTTTAATTTGGAATTATCCTCTATAAACAGGCATTAATTTTCCCAACCAGTCAAAGAGTTAGAAGAAATCAGCCGAAAGATTTAGTTGCATATCTAACTTAATTACCTACTTTTTTCATCACCGTTTACCACGCAAAAATAGTATCTTTGCAACACATTAAATTATTAAAATCAAGATGATTGATATAGAATATTACACTTCCGAAGCAACCACATTGCTGAATTCGTTAATCGGTATCCCCTCATTGAGCCGGGAAGAAGAAGCTGCCGCTGACTTTCTGCAGAACTATATTGAAGAAACAGGTATCATGACCGGTCGTTCGGGCAACAACATTTGGTGTATCAGTCCGATGTTCGACCTCAACAAACCGACTATTTTACTAAATTCCCACATCGATACCGTAAAACCGGTAAACGGATGGCGGAAACATCCTTTCACTCCGAAAGCCGAAAACGGAAAGATTTACGGTTTGGGAAGTAATGACGCCGGCGCCAGTGTAGTATCCTTATTTCAGGCGTACCGCCATCTCTCTACAACCGAGCAGGCATACAATCTGATCTTTCTTGCCTCATGTGAAGAAGAAGTTTCCGGAAAAAACGGAATAGAAAGCGTATTGCCCCAACTACCTCCCATCACCTTAGGCATAGTGGGTGAACCGACAGAAATGCAGCCTGCTATTGCCGAAAAGGGATTGATGGTGCTGGATGTTACCGCATACGGCAAAGCCGGACATGCCGCACGCAATGAAGGAGTGAATGCTATCTACAAGGTACTGGAAGACATTCAGTGGTTCCGTGATTATAAATTCCCAAAGGAATCTTCCCTGCTGGGGCCTGTCAAAATGAGCGTGACACAAATAAATGCCGGCACGCAGCATAATGTCATCCCCGATACTTGTACTTTCGTTGTGGATATCCGCAGTAATGAATGTTACTCTAACGAAGAACTATTCAAAGAAATAAGTGCCCATCTAAAAAGCGAGGCGAAAGCTCGTTCTTTCCGCTTGAACTCATCTCATATCGGTGCCGAGCATCCCTTTGTGAAACGCGCGGTAAAACTAGGACGTGCACCTTTCGGTTCTCCTACTTTGTCCGATCAGGCATTGATGAAGTTCCCGTCTGTCAAAATCGGTCCGGGAAAGTCCTCCCGTTCACACACGGCTGATGAATATATCATGGTTTCGGAAATTGAGGAAGCGATAAGGCTTTATATCGAGATGCTGGACGGACTGGTGCTGTAAACGACTTACAAAGACGCTATTTCCCCTATAGACAGACCGGTAACCTGTGCAATTACATCAAATGCAATACCGGCCTGCTTCATTTTTTTTGCATTCTTGAAGCATTCTTCCTTACGACCTTGCTCAAGACCTTTTTCAAGGCCCTCTTTAAGACCTTCCTCACGCCCTTTTTTCAACTGGGTAGACATCACGCTGTACCAGTCGCGGAAATTCTTCAAACTTTCCCAATACTCGCCTAACTCCTTAGGATTGAACTTAGCTATCTCGGCAGCCTCGAAAAGACGGTCGAACACACGGTTCTGCAACGCACGCGGACGCTCGAACAGGGAAGACAGGTTACGCAGAACGAACAGCCATTTGTCGAACATGCTCTCCAACTCATCCTCCTTCTTGTTGAACTTCGGCATTTCAAGATAGATAAAAGTAAGCTTGTCATAAAATACCTTATGGGTGTACAGGTCCACCAGCTTCACTTCGTGGTGGAAATAGTCCCCGTCCGTATCATTGAAAGTGAAATTAAGGATGCCGATGATATAAACAGCTTTCAACTCATAATCCCATTTTCCCCGTTGGGACTGTTCACGGATAGGGAAAGTAGCATAATACACACTGCGGTCTTTAAAGAACTGCTGCTCACCACGCTGCATTTCCACCAGGAATTTCTCGCCCTTCTCGTTTTCGCAATATACATCAAACACCGCACGGCGGTCATACTCCTGCGTATCCAGATGCTCCGCATTCAAATAGGTGACATCCTTCACAGTCTCTTCCTTGAACAGAAGCGCGTTCAGGAAACTGATAAGAAGTTCCTTGTTCATTGCCGTGCCGAAAAGCAGCTTGAAGCCGAAATCGGTATAAGGGTTGATGTATTTATCCTGTATGCCTTCTGTTCCCATATCTATCCGAGGTTTAATAAGTTATGATACAGGACAAAAGTAATCAATATACTGCAATTCCCCGTCTTAAAAGAAAGATTTAACTATTTATCGCCTCCTCCACTTGACATCATCCAAAATCACAGTCGAAAAGTTATCACATAAATTCATTATTCAATCCTGTTACAGTCTGTCCTTCCATTACTCATCAAACGGTTTCTGATACCCTAAGAGTTTCCGTTCAATTAAAAAACAGATCAAACTCTTTTTTATACTTTCCAAAAGAGAAAACATAAGGATTAAATTCAACAGATTCCGTGACATCAACCAATTGATTATAATCAGACAGAATCTTTTTCACATCATCTATATCATATCCGTCAGGCATATACACCGGGTGTAAATGATCAAAGTCCGCCAAGTCGTTCGTCAACAAGTTGGAGGCTATCCCCTTGCCGGAATCCAATCCGGGATGAGGAGTAAAGAAAGAAAAAAAGACTTCAATATTGTTTGTTGGAGTCCAGTCCCTGATATAAGGTAATATGTTCTGCAAATAGTTTTTAGACATTCCCGGATACAATACCTGTAAAACCGGTCGTGCTGTTATATGATATCGGGCACATAAATCCATTGCTTTAAACACGGTTTCGGTCCAAATGCCCGAACGGCTTTTCAATGAAGATACAAGGTGCTCATTTTCAAAGCTCTCCACTCCCATAATCAGATGAGTAACCCCGAATTCTCTCAAGACAGATATGGACTGTTCATTCACCCGGTCAATTCTTGTTTCCGCTATCACCTTCTTGAAAGATAACCGGAAGTCACATGCTGCTAGGATATGTGGTGACTGCAAAATATCATCGTCTATGATTTTCAATATTTGCCGATTAGCAAGACGCTTCAAATCGGAACGGACTACCTCGACAGACCTGTGTGAACAAACTCCTGCATTCCAAATGCGGCGCAGTGAACAGAAATTACAATTGTACACGCACCCGAAAGTGATCTCATAACATACCGGATCGTTCCGATAACAATCAAACAAAGGTAAATCCCAAATATCGCCCACTTCGAAATCAATATCATACTGCCTTCTGCCTTCCACGATCCTATCCAAAGGGAATTGGTCAAACATTCCGGCAAGAGGAGCCCCTTTGATAATTTTGTCAAAACAAGGATAATTCGTTGATATTCTCTCTGCATTCATGCTGGCAAAAATTCCCCCAAGGATTACATAACACCCCTCGCTCTTGGCTATCTGCGCTAATTTCACGGCATGGGGGAAAGTTGCCGTATTGGATGTGATCAGCACAAAGTAAGGTTGCTCTCCCTGCAAATGCCTAGAGAAAGACTGCTTTGTCCTTCCCTCTACATACAATGAAAGACGGAACTTCTTGTCCAGTTCCAAAAATCTGATCAAATAGGGGAAAGTCAATGCCAACGCGTATTGATGAGAAACGATTTGGTATCCGCTTGAAGGCTGAACCAGGCATAATCTGTCGGAAAAAACGGGCATAGTGCACTATCTTATATAGGGTGAAGTCTTGGAACTGACGAATTTCTGTATCATGTCTAGTTCAATGTCAGTAATATTAACCGACAGGTTCAGCAAGGCCAACAGCTGCCTGATGTGTTGCTTACTAATGTCTTCACAGCGTTGCAAATCGTCTCCCCAACTTACCTGACGGTCTAGGTGAGTATAAAGTTTCCGCCCCTGCTCCAGTTCCATCTTGTACGCATCGTAAAAATCAGAGCCTTTTGAATATACAACACCCGGTTTCGTCCGATCCTCCCTTGTTACAAGAACCATATTATCTGAGAATTCCCTTTTGAATATGGAGAAGTGATTTTTCAGATAGACATCAATGTTCAAGGTTCTTCCGTAAAAATAAGCTGCTATGATGGTTGCCAGCAAATCGCATTTTACATTCGCTTGGGTAACCACATTACCCGGAGTCACTAAATTACTGTATGTCGCGTACATCCGGCAGACATTCTCGTCCCGTGGATCAAGAATATAGATGCAGACATGCATGGTCCGATGCTGTTCTTCACACAGATTCATTAAGCTAGGCAGAGTGATGTCTCGAGTGTAGCGTCCGCTTCCCCCGTCATACCACCATTCATGGGTGTTTGTCCTGCATTCGCGGTGATGATTATTGATTTGATAGGGCTGCAATACTTTAAATTCACCTATTTTCATCTTTTTGGGAGATGCCCAAACCAGCAAGCCACCCAGTATAACTGCGACAGACAAGGAAGAGAATAAGGTTTCGAGTATGGACTTCCATAGCAAGTACCTGGTTTCACCGGTAGCCAGATTTGGATAAATCACATAATGCAGGACTAAAAAAAGACCGCCCAACAATCCAATGATTACTATCCCGAATTTTACCTTATTGGATATCATTTCCAATTCCTCTAGTTCCATGATAAATTGTTTTTCTTTGTTTTTACATTGTATGGTATCAAAGGCACTAAAAAAGCGAGGAAAGAAACCGCTCCATTATGGGAAGCATTTTCTTTCCTCGCTTGAAAATAGTCTTATGGTAAAGAGGGTGTGCCAAGGTGACAAGGCACACGCCTTTTTATCTAATTAAAACGGAACTCCTATCAAGGTTTTGCATTTCTGATTACTTCGATAGTAAAGTCGAATGAAGTAGTACCCCAGTCATGCTTGTATGCGACGGTTACAGTAACTACCTTTTCGTAGATTGTACCGGTCGGGTCGATTGTACATTTCAATTTACCGTTTTCAATTGTCCAACCTTCTGTCTTTGTAGAGAAGGTAAGTCCTGTTGATGAAGTAGCTGTTCTATACAATGACTGTTCAGCAGCAAGCAAATCGAATTTACCATCTTTTACATTGTACTTCACAACATCCTGGTCAATATAGTCTTTCAGAACCAATGAGTTCCATACAGATGTCTTCTTGTCAGCACCTAATACAGTCTTAGCATAAGTTACGAAATCAATTACTGTATTCTTAGCCAAAGTTGCATCATAAAACTTGCCCAAGTTAGCTGTTCCTGCGAATGCTTTCAACGGGCTTTGAACCTTCCATGTATCAGTTCTGTAGAAGTTATCTTTAGCTACAGTACCATCATACAGGTCAATCTTCAATTCCTTAACCTTGGCTGCATCTACTGGTGCAGTGAACTTAACAGTGTTGCCTTCGAATGTCAATGTACCCGCAGTTATCAAACCTTTCACATAATCATTCTGCTTTTCAGCATCCAAGTTAAAGGCAAGAGTAGCATCAGTCGGAATTACAGTGTACATGTCATCGAATACATTTGATTCCAATGTATAAGTTGTCTTGTCTGCACTCCATTTACCAATGATAGTCTGTGCTTTATATTCTTCCTTAACTGTTGCGCTGAAGTTACGAGTTACAGAAACATCTGTCAATGTCAAAGCAAAATACTTAGCATCATAGTTGTTCCATACTGCATAAGGCATTTTGTTCTTACCAAATGTACCATTCCAAGCACTAAACTTATAAGTCTGTCCACTAACCTGAGCTTCAGGAGAAACATACAATGTTGTTTTCGGCAACTTAGCCTTAGCTCCAACCATCAAGAACAGAGAGTCTTTATCTGCATTGGTTCCGCCATTTCTGTAATACAACAAGATGTCACCGTCAGCAATAGTCAATTCATCTGAATCAATGTTAGAAGCCATTTCTGCTACTCCATTTGTTTTAGAAACTTGCTCATATGCCTTAGTTTCTTCGTTATAAGCATACAACGGCAATAAATAATTCTTCCAAGAGTAATTATCACCAGCCACAACGTCACGACCACCAACTTCCGATTCAAACTTACGCACATTCAAAGAAACAATCTGAGTCTTAGTAGCATAGTCCAAAGCCAGTGTACCTTCATTAGGAATCAAATCTACAGTACCGTAGTTAATTTCTTTTTCCGGACGAACAGCTTTCACGAAAATCGTATTCTTGAATACATAGTCATCCACACCTTCTACCTGAGATTTTACAGTTGTTGTAACCTCAACACCTGCATATTCATTGATAGCAGAAGACTGATAAGCTTCTTTCACAGCCAAGATACCGTCTTTAACCTCAAAAATACCCTGACGTGTATTTATTGTCTGGCCATCGAACGTTATCTCCATATCCTGATCAATCAACTTGAAAGACTGGGTATATTCAATATTCGTTTCTGCCAAAGGCATTACTTTCTGATTAATAACAACAGCTGCATTGACTGAATCATTCAAATTGAATTGTTCTGTATAGTTAAACTTATCAGCAACCTCCCAAGTATTAGCAGTTTTTACAGTTGATGTTATTTCACGAGGATCAATTTCTTGTCCCGGGAAGATACGGTAAGCATGGATATCTTCACTATATACATTGGCAACCTGTACATTGAAATAGTCAGATGCAGAAACATACTGATTATACATCTTCACGTCCAATGAGGTTTTATAGTTTGTGCCAGATACCATATTCTGCGGACGCATAGAAACGCTCAAGATACCATTTTCCAATGAAGCCGATTTTTCCACATAGCTCAATGCGGGAACAGCAGCTCTGGTCTTGTAGGTATCAGAGAAATAGAATTCAGCGTCGGACAAAGAAAATGTTTCAGGATATACCTTGAATTCTGCTTTAGCCGGAACAGACGCAAATAAAACATCTTTGTCCCTATTACCGTCTTTATCCTTATATTTCAGCAAATAGGCATAAACGATATCCTCCATATCGTCTTTTGCCTGCTTTCTATAAACGATAGTCTGCAAACCATTGAAAGCAGAACCTTCCATCAGCAATGTATATTCCCTGCCATCAATAGTTACCTTCATGGTCTGATCTTTTTCATTGTAGATCATTGACGGAATAGTGGCATTGTACTTGAATGAAGTCTTATAATCACCAATATTAATGTAGCCATCCTCATCCACATAAATCAAATTACCTACTGCATCAGCAATATCATCGGCACTGGCATTGGCACCAGTAGCCTTAATCTTTTCACCGGCTTCATTCAATACATACTCATAAGTACCGCCTTCGTCTACACTGACCATCCAGTAGCTATCGGCATCCACTTTGAACTTCGGAACGATAGAAGAGCCTGCAGGACCTGCGGGACCTTGTATACCCTGCAAACCTTGTTCGCCCTGAGCACCGTCCTTACCATTAGAGATGATAATTTTAGAGCCGTCAGTAAAGGTCAGTTCATAGCCATTGGCAACCGCTGTGTATGAGCTGATGGATTTGCCGGCTTCAATCGCTGCATCCAGACTAGCAATGGTGGCCTTGATATCAGTCAACTCTTTGTTGATGTTGTCAATGTCATCATCGTAGTCTTTACAAGATACAAATGTTCCTGTTGACGAAACCATTAAGGCTCCGAACAGGATTGCACTTAAAAACTTTTTGTTCATAATAGAAAAACTTTAAATTTATAAATTTAAAAAACTAAAATTGGTTATACATATTAATTTCATTATTAATAGCTTAGCTAGTTTGCCGTCTGCGAATGATGCCTCCTCCTTTCTTGAGTCTGATATGACAAAGGTGATACCCCGACAATACGGCTGAAAGCAGAGTAGAAAGCACTTTTCGAAGCAAAGCCACAACTGCAAGGCAGCTCAATCAGCGCACAACGTCGGGAACAGAGAAGTTCTTTGGCATATTCCACACGATACGTATTCACAAGTTCCTTCAAATTACAACCGAAGTATTTGTTCACCACATTGCTCAGATAAGTCTGGTTCGTTTCAAGCAGTTCACTCAGTTTTTTCAGAGAAAGCGAGGTGTCAAGGAATACCTGACGTATCTCAAGCTGGTACAATATACCTTTATATATATTGCAATCCACCTTGCGAATGTCTGTTCCCTTTCCGGCAAACTCCTCTTTCCATTGCCGCTCGGCGGCCTTGAAAAGCAAAGTCTTCTGCCGCTCGGAAGTAGCGGTCGTGCGTTTACGTCTCAGAAATAGATATTCCATCTGCTTTATGTTGTTTTCATTTAGTTATACCGCTTCAAAGACCAGATATATTCTATATATAAAAAGGTCTTAAAAACGACATTTTTTGTAGATCTCTTGATAAGAGATCTACAAAAAGCATTAACACACATTATATCAACATATTACAGAGCTGTTGAAACGGAATAAAGAAGAATATAAATAAGTGAGAGAACTATTTTTTTATATAAATTCCTATTTTTTTTGCCAAAAATGTATTAGTTCTCAAAACTTTGCTTATTTTTGCACAGAAAATATATATCTCTTATCAAGAGATATATAAATCGGGTCATGTAAAAGCGAAGCATAACAAACTGAAAGACAGAATGTTGCTACTTATAAAGAGTTTATGTTAGCTTTAAAAGGAGAAAAGTTCATCATTTTAACTTTTTTTGTTTCATCAAAGAGAAATCCCATCAACCATTTTTTTTAAAGTTCTACTATAAAAGTCCAGAAGCATTTGGAATTATTATGGAAATGACAATAGATCGAACCCTGTTGCATAAACCTTTTCTATCTCCTGATTAAACCTTTTTATACGGATGTATTCTATCTCCATAGCCTTTGGAGCTATCTCCATAAGCTTTGGAGTTATCTCCCAAGGCTATGGAGTTAACTCCAAAGGCTTACGGAGATAGAACAAACAGGAAAAAAACCTTTAACCATACGGCGGGAAAGGTTTAGAAATATAGACAAGAGCTTTTAAGGATGAATCTGATTACAAAGCTACGCATTCCTTAAGCAGGGAGGAAAAGTCCCCAGACTGCCTTCTTATAAAAAAGCGAAACAACATATTGGCAGGAAGATATACATCTGACTACATGTATGTTATATAGCAACAAGTCGAAATGCTAAAGTGAGGGCATATATCCAATCCCAATCTTTACTTTTGCCTGTCATACAAACCATCCATAAAATTACGAACGCTCGTACAGGGGGGTATCACAAACAATTGCATGAAATAAATCCCCACTAAATTTCTGCTGACCCAAAAGCCGGATAAGCCCTCATTTCAGCAGGCTGAAGGATTTATATCCGGATGAAGGAAATAAAGTAAAAATGGTTCATCATAAACAACTGAGTAACAATATATTACCTTACAATGAAGGATTTGAAGGAAAAAAAACAGGTTATAGAGCCAAATCTTCTCTATAACCTATTTATATTACCAATTACCTTGAAACAATCAGAGAGTGATATCTTTCATTATCTTTTCTAATGCTCCGGCATTATGGTTCACATAATCTCCGGCAGCTTTCCCTGCTTGTTGCAAGCAAGCCTTATCCGACAAAAATTTGTCCATCAGCCGTTTAAAATCATCATAGCCAGTCACTTCAAAACCGCCTTTCTGCTCCAACAAATGTTGCGCCTCGCGAAATTTCTTGTTGTTAGGTCCGAATATCACAGGAATACCATATACAGCCGCTTCCAACACATTATGAATTCCAACTCCGAAACCACCCCCAATATACGAAATCTCACCATATCGGTAAATGGAGGACAGCAATCCGTAACAGTCGATAATCAAACAATCGGCCTGTGTCACATTTTCTTCCGTAGCCTCGGTATAGCGGATGCACGGACGTTTCACCTTATCTAAAATCTCTTTCAAATGACTGTCGCTCACCACATGAGGAGCAATAACCAGTTTCATCTCAGGATGCTCATTGAAATATTTGATAAAAATATCCTCATCCGGTCCCCATGAGCTGCCTGCAACAAAAGTCAACGAGCCACCTTTGAACTTCTCCACCAGCGGAAGCTGCTTGGCTTGATGGCAGATATCCAGCACACGGTCAAAACGAGTATCGCCCACAACTGTCACATCGGTCACACCAATTGTTGCCAGTAATTTTTTGGAAACTTCATTCTGTACAAACAAATGAGCAAAAGTCCTCAGCACCTCACTATATCTCTTCCCATACCAACGGAAAAAAATCTGATTGGGACGGAAAATGGAAGATACGCTATAGGTGGGAATACCTCTCCTATGCAACTCATTCAAGTAATTCTGCCAAAATTCATACTTGATAAAAAACACCATACAGGGATTAGCCAATTCTACAAACCGACGGACATTACGCGGAGTGTCGAAAGGCAGATAGCAGACAAGGTCTGCCCCCTGGTAGTTCTTTCTCACTTCATACCCTGAGGGAGAAAAGAATGTCTGCAATATTTTATATTCGGGATGCTCCTTACGGATACGTTCTATCAAAGGGCGTCCCTGTTCGAACTCACCCAATGAAGCTGCATGAAACCAAATATAACGGGCGTTTTTGTCTATCTTGTTACGCAAGATATCAAATACCTCCCAGTGTCCTTTTACCATTTTGGCAGGCTTGGCACTGAACAGGCCGGCAACCTTCACCCCGAATAGATAAATATAGATGACTAAGTTATAAATCATAACTACCGGCTATTACTTGAGCACTTCCACAGCCCGACGAATGCGTCGCAATGTTTCTTCTTTCCCTAAAACAGCTGAAATATCAAACATATGCGGGCCTTTACCCTCACCTACCAAGGTTAAACGGAAAGCATTCATTATATTACCCAAGTGATAACCTTTATCTTCTATCCATTTCATGACCACAGCTTCCTGGTTTTCCAGCGAGAAGTCGTCCAAGGCCTCCAACACGTCCGCCAACTCCAGCATACGTTCGGGAGAGTCCTCTTTCCAACGTTTTTTACGGGTCTTCTCATCATATTCCGTAGGAGCGACGAAGAAGAATTTGCAAGTTTCCCACAAATCCTTGATAAAACTTACACGATCTTTCATCAAACCTACCACGGTCACTACTTTATCCATAGGAGCTTCAATGCCGTGCTCTTTCAAGATCGGCATGAAAAGCCCGGCTACTTCCTCATTACTTTTCTTCAATATATATTCATGGTTAAACCATTTTCCTTTTTCAAAGTCGAATTTCGCTCCGGCTTTGCTGCAACGGTGCAGGTCGAAAAGCTTCACCAGTTCATCCAAAGACATCAGTTCCTGGTCATTGCCCGGATTCCATCCCAACAGGGCAAGGAAATTGATAACAGCTTCGGGCAGGTAACCCGACTCACGATAACCGGAAGACACCTCACCGGTTTTGGGGTCGTGCCATTCCAACGGGAAAACAGGGAAGCCAAGACGGTCACCATCACGCTTGCTCAGTTTACCGTTACCATCCGGTTTCAACAACAAGGGAAGATGTGCGAACTCGGGCATGGTATCCGCCCAGCCGAAAGCCCGGTACAGCAGGACATGCAACGGAGCGGAAGGCAACCATTCCTCACCACGGATTACATGGGAAACTTCCATCAAATGGTCGTCCACAATGTTTGCCAAATGATAAGTAGGCAGTTCATCCGCCGATTTATATAAAACTTTATCATCTAAAATGGAAGAATTGATCACTACCTCGCCACGGATAATATCATGTACGTGTACATCTTCATTCGGTTCAATCTTGAAACGTACCACATATTGCTTCCCATCGGCAATCAGTGCATCCACTTCTTCTTTCGGCAGAGTCAAAGAGTTACGCATAGACATACGGGTAGAAGCATCGTACTGGAAATTAGAGATTTCCTGACGTTTGGCATCCAACTCTGCCGGAGTATCGAAAGCAATATACGCCTTATCGCTGTCAAGCAACACCTGTACATATTTCTTATAAATATCACGACGTTCAGACTGACGGTAGGGGCCGTAGTTACCACCAAAGCTGACTCCTTCGTCGAAGTTTATCCCCAACCACTTAAACGACTCAATGATATATTCTTCCGCACCCGGAACAAAGCGATTTGAGTCGGTATCTTCTATACGGAAAATTAAATCTCCACCATGCTGGCGAGCAAACAGATAGTTATACAAGGCTGTGCGCACACCGCCGATATGCAACGCTCCCGTCGGGCTCGGAGCAAAACGAACTCTTACTTTTCTTTCTGACATTGTTGTTTTATATAAAATACGCTGCAAAATTAATCTAAATTTCCCGATTTTTTCGTATTTTGCGCGCAAAAATATACGATTATGAGAAGTTTCAAGACCAGCAAACGGTTTTCATATAAAAATTTGATTTATAAAAGCCTTATTTTCATTGCCACAGTATCGGTAATAGTCTACTTTTTGCCCAATGAAGGGAAGTTCAACTATCAATTTGATATAAACAAGCCTTGGAAATACGGACTGTTACAGGCATCTTTTGATTTTCCGATTTACAAAAACGATCTGCAAGTACAAAAGGAACAGGACAGCATCCTGGCAGACTATCAACCTTATTTCCAAATAGACAAGGAAGCCGAAAAAAATGTCCTTTCCAAATTAAGGGAGGATTACAACAAGACCTTACGCCATTCACTGCCGGGCACGGACTATGTGCGTTATATTGAACGCACATTAAAGGCACTGTATGAGGACGGAATCATTGCCGGAAATGACTTGAAGCGTATGGAGGAAGACAGTATCATTGCCATACGGCTGGTAGACAAGAATGTAGCTACGAGCCGTTTTATCGACCAATTGTACACCGTGAAGGAAGCCTATGAATATTTGCTGAATGCGGATACCGCCCACTACAAAAAGAAGATATTACAACAATGTAGTCTGAATGATTACATTACACCTAATCTGGTTTATGATGAAGAAAAGTCCGAAGCCGCGCAAAAAGATCTGCTCTCTAATATTTCATGGGCAAACGGCTTTGTGCTGAACGGACAAAAGATTATTGACCGTGGAGAAATTGTTGATGAGCAAACTTACAATATATTGGAATCCTTACGCAAGGAATGGGAAAAACGCAGCGACTCGGTACAAGAGAAAAGACTGACATTGGCCGGACAAATATTATATGTAGGAATCTTCCTGTTCTGCTTCATGGCCTATCTGGAGTTGTTCCGGGCAGATTATTATGAACGAAAAGGAACACTCACCTTGCTATTTGCGCTGATTGTATTCTTCCCCGTCCTGTCTTCCATTATGGTGGAACAGAACTTGTCAAGTATTTACGTGGTTCCATTTGCCATGATTCCGATTATAGTCCGTGTTTTCCTTGACTCAAGAACGGCATTCATGGCACATGTCACTATCATTTTGCTTTGCTCCATCACTTTACGTTTTCCACATGAGTTTATATTGTTACAGGTAGTGGCAGGAATGGTGGCGATCTATAGTTTGAGAGAATTGTCCCAACGGTCGCAATTGTTACGGACGGCTTTGGTTGTATTTATCAGTTACGCTTTATTATATTTTGCTTTCGAGCTGATTCATGAAGATGATTTGACCAAGCTGAATACGCGCATGTACATCTATTTTATGATCAACGGTATTTTACTGCTGTTCGCCTATCCGTTACTATTCCTTTTGGAGAAAATATTCGGTTTTACTTCAGATGTGACTTTGGTAGAATTGTCAAATATCAACAATAGCTTGCTTCGGGAAATGTCCGAAGTAGCTCCGGGCACTTTCCAACACTCATTGCAGATGGCAAACCTGGCTGCGGCGGCGGCAAACAAGATTGGAGGTAAAAGCCAGCTGGTACGTACAGGAGCATTATATCATGATATCGGTAAAATGGTGAATCCGGCTTTTTTCACAGAAAACCAGTCGGGAGTCAACCCACACAAGAGTTTAAGTTATGAACAAAGCGCCCAGGTTATCATCAGTCATATTACCGACGGACTGAAACTGGCGGAGAAGCATAATCTGCCCAAAGTGATCAAAGACTTCATTAGTACCCATCATGGACGGGGACTGACGAAGTATTTCTACATTTCATATAAAAACGAACATCCTGACGAAGAAGTGGACCAGGAAAAGTTCCGCTACCCCGGTCCGAACCCGTTCACCAAAGAACAGGCCGTCCTGATGATGGCAGACTCTGTAGAAGCGGCTTCACGCAGCCTGCCGGAGTACACGGAAGAAAGCATCAGCACACTGGTAGATAAGATTATTGACACACAGGTATCTGAAGGGTATTTCAAAGAATGCCCTATTACGTTCAAGGATATAGCAACAGTTAAAGCGCTGTTTAAAGAAAAGCTGAAAACGATGTATCATACTCGTATCAGTTATCCGGAACTAAAGAAGTAAGTAATCCAGCACAAGCATCTTCCAATATATCAAGCACGTTCTCGAACCCTTGCGCACCGCCATAGTAAGGGTCGGGAACATAGTCTGCCACCTTGGTGCGGCAATAATCCGTCATGCGATGGATTTTCTTTTCCGTTTCCAGGTCGGGGGCACGTTCCATCAAGTCCTCTATATTACGGTCGTCCATACCAATGATCATATCAAAATGATAAAAATCCTCCGTACAGACAGGACGGGAACGATGGGTCAGATTGTAACCGCGGCGGGAAGCATGCATCCGCATACGGCTGTCGGGCAATTCCCCTCTATGATAACTCAGGATTCCGGCAGAATCCACCTCTATCTCGTGTTCCAGTCCTTCTTTCTTTATGAGAGTACGCATCACTTCTTCTGCCGAAGAAGACCTGCAAATATTACCAAGGCAGACAAAAAGTATTCTTTTCATATATAATCTACAAATGGAGATATTCTTTAAATGATTTCACATCACGGTTCATGATCAGCTCTTCAGGAAACCCGGTAAGCTGCAACAATTCATACAAATTATCGTAACGGGCTATATCAAACGAAATATGCGCGTCACTTCCCAAGATGACCGGAACTTCATATTTCTTGCATAAACGGAGAATGGTGAGGTTGTTCTCACGGGCATCGGGCTTGTTACGGGTGGGCTTTAAAGAACTGTTATTTATTTCCAATAAAGTATGGTGTTCTTTGGCTGCCAATACCATCGGTTCAAAATGCAACGCTGCCGTACCGTCTCCGGGGTGACTGATAATATGAATAAAAGGATTACTGATAGCCTGCACCATTCCATGAGTGTTTTCTTCTATCGTTCCATATTCATAACACAAAGAGTGGATACCCGCGATACGGATATCAAGCATCTTCATATAGTCCTCGTCCAAATCGAGGTTTCCTTTACCATCCAGAATATTAATCTCAGCCCCCAGCAACAGCTCCACCCCATACATCCGGCGGGGAACCACATGCAAGTTTCTAAAATAAATAGGATGGCAAGTACCGGGAATACCGGGCGAATGTTCCGTTATCCCTAAAACTTTCAATCCCTTACCGGCGGCAGCTTGCGCCATTTCTTGTAAAGTACTGAATGCATGCCCGCTGGCAATGGTATGGGTATGTACGTCTAATTCTATCTTCATCTTTATTTTCGTTTATCTTTTCTATTATCATCCAGTGCATGGACCAGTTACTGTGGATCTACATCATAATATACTAACAACGAACGGAAACGTTCATCTTCCAATATGGCACGTTGCACGGCAAGCAGATAATCACGCACTTTCTTTATAGAAGCATTCTGCTCCACTTTCACAATCATTTTCTTTATAAATAAGGTCTGGATACGGGCCACCGGCGGTTTGTCCGGGCCCAATACCCTGTCGCCCAATCCGGAACGGAGCTGTGCTGCCATGGTATCCGCCGCCAGATCCAGAACATCTTCTTTGCGATGTTTCAAATATACATAAATCAAACGATAGTAAGGCGGATACTTAAACATCTGCCGTTCTGCCAATTGATCGTAGTATAATTGTTCATAATCATTATGTATCACTTGATGAATAACAGGCAAATCCGGCGATTTGGTCTGAAGGATGACCAGTCCTTGCTTATTTTTACGCCCGGCACGTCCTGCCACTTGGGCCATCAGTTGGAAAGCACGCTCATAGCTCCGGAAGTCCGGGAAGTTCAACATCGTATCCGCATTCAGAATCCCCACCACACTGACATGATCAAAGTCCAATCCTTTGGATACCATCTGAGTACCAATCAGAATGTCCGTCTTGCCCAGTTCAAAATTCGTGATAATTTTCTCGTATGCGGTACGGGTACGGGTGGTATCCAAGTCCATCCGGGCGACTTTCGCCTCGGGGAATATCAGTTTTATATCATCTTCTATACGCTCTGTACCGAAACCGCGATGCATCAATTCCACTCCACCGCACGCCGGGCAGGAACGGGGAACTTGATAGGTATATCCGCAGTAATGGCAAGTCAGCTGGTTCAGCCCCTTATGATACGTCAGACTCACATCACAGTTCTTGCATTTAGGAACCCAGCCGCAGGTATGACATTCTATCATTGGAGCGAAACCGCGACGGTTCTGAAACAGGATAACCTGCTCCTTACGCTCCAATGCCTCTTTTATCTGCTTGATCAGCACCGGTGAGAAAGGCCCCTGCATCCGCTTTTGATGCGCCAGTTCCTTAATGTCAACCAGTTCTATATGAGGAAGCCGGATATCTTTATATCTTTCTTTCAATTCTACCAAGCCATACTTTCCCGAGGTAGCATTAAAGTAAGTTTCCACACCAGGAGTAGCCGTTCCCAACAGCACTTTCGCCTTGAACATAGAAGCCAGCATGATGGCTGAACTACGGGCATGGTAACGTGGGGCGGGGTCTTGCTGTTTATACGTATTCTCGTGTTCCTCATCTATGATGACCAGCCCCAAATTACGAAAAGGCAGAAAAATAGAGGAACGGACTCCGAGAATCACGTCATAGCTCTTCTCTCCCAACTGTTTCTGCCATATCTCCACCCGCTCAGCGTCCGGAAACTTGGAATGATAAATACCCAGCCGATGTCCGAACACCCTTTTCAAACGCTCAGTTATCTGAGTGGTCAGTGCAATTTCCGGAAGCAAATATAAGACTTGCTTTCCTGTTTTCAGCACCTCCTGAATGAGGTGGATATAAATTTCCGTCTTGCCACTGGATGTAACACCATGCAGAAGACACACATTTTTCTCTCTGAAGCATTGAAGAATGTTGCTATAGGCCTGTTGCTGCGCAATATTCAGCGGATTAATATCACCGGTATCCAAAATTCCTTTATCCAAACGTCCTATCTCCTGATGATAGACCTCAAAGACTTTCTTTTCGACCAATCCGTTAAAAACGGCAACAGAACCTCCTGACTTTTCAAGCAGCTCTTTCTTTGTTACTTCCTTTAAAGCATACCCTTTGGTTACCCAACCGGACAATTCCACATACTTCATTAATATCATCAATTGTTTAGGAGCACGTGACAATTCATTGAACAGCCGTTGTAAGTAAGCCTCATCCGCTTCTCCGTTCACCAATCTCACCCTCGCCTCAGTACGCGGTTTGTAATTACGTTTCAGTTCCTCCTTGACAAAAATGGCTTCTTTGTCCAACAAAGACTTGATGACAGTCAACACATTTTTCAGTCCGCTGTTTTTTTCCAACTGGGTTACACACTGTTCTGTATCCCGACTCAACAAATCTAGAATTTTCTGCTCTTTCTCCGGTAACGGTGCGGTGGTCTCAAAATCGGGATTATATTCCACCAACGTTTCGCTTTCCAGTTTCATACCCGAAGGGATAGCCGCCTTGTACACATCTCCTAATGTACAAAGATAATATTCCGCCAGCCATTGCCAGAACTCATATTGTTTCGGTAACAGTACCGGAGATGAATCTAGCACTTCAGCTATATCCTTCGTTTCATACCCCTCCGGGGCCGCATAATGTACATTTGTCACTATTGCCGTATAGAACTTTTTCTTTCCAAACGGAACAATCACCCGACAACCAATCTGTACCATCTCTTCCATCTCCTGAGGAAGGGAATAAGTGTATTGGTTGGCAATAGGTAATGGAACTATGACATCTACGAATTTTTTCATGGTGCAAAATTACAAAAAAGGAGGCATTCAGTAAAGAATGCCTCCTTTTTATCTTTTATTAAATAAGGTTGTCTAGAACAAGTATGCCAAAGAAACTTGCCAAGTGTTGTTCTTTATCTTCACATCCTGAGTAAGTGGTTTACCATCAAGGATTATATTAGGGTCAGCATAAAGAGTGGCAGTATGCCCCAAAGCAAAATTATAATTCACGCCAAGCTGTAAATGGCGGATCAGTTTCACACCTGCCCCCACATTGAAGCTGGTGTTGTTCTTCTTCAGATCATAATTCATAAATCCTTTCTTATTACCAATATTGAAACCGAACTGAGGCCCGGCAGCAATATAAGCACCCAACATACTTCCAAGTCCGAAAGACCATTTCAAATTTACCGGAATCTCAATCGTTTTCAGTTTTGCATCGGTGGAATATCCCTTTGCAGCCAGTTCTGTCTGTGAATACAAAGCCGCAACATCCGCACCAATCCCAATAATGGGCAGGGTGAATTCAGCCATCGGACCAATGAACCAACCGGTTTTATTATCTCCTTTTAAATCTGATTTCGAGAAACTAACCTTTGACAGGTTCAAGCCACCTTTTACTCCAAAGTGCAACTGAGCCTGAGCAGGAGCAGCCATCATCAAACATACAGCTACCATTAATACACTAATAATCTTTTTCATGTTTGTCTATTTTTAGTTTACGCCACAAAGATAAACACTTTTTCCATGTATAATGTTCAATCTCTCAGGAAAGTTACATTACGCTTTCCAATACCCCCTTCCAAGAAGAAATATCAAACAAAAAACGGACAGAATTTTTTATTCTGTCCGCTATGTTCTCTTTCTAATATTCTTCTTCGTTGAAGAATTGACTATACCTTAAATATCAAATAGTTAGTCAAATTCTTATGAAATTTGCACAAACAAACCACACCGTCTGAGACGGTCTGAGGCGATGGAGTGTATGTGGGGACAAACAAATTATAAAAATCTATATAGCTATTCATTTGTCTCTATCCCCTCAAAGTACCCATTGCGGATGTCTTGCGGAAAATCATGGGAATTGGCAAATGATTGCCAAGTTTCAATACAGTTCATTTTGTCTACATCCTCAAATTCTTCTTTAACAATTTGACCGACAAGTCGACCCCCATAATATAGAATATCTGATTTTAACTCAGCAGAAATACCTTTGGATGCAATAGCTCTTTGTGGAAGGTCGCTAAGAATGTCAAATAAAATTCCGAGATTCTGCTTTGCAATAATATTGGGGTTAATCCACAATGGTAAAAGCAATAATATATAATATGTTTCTGAATCAAGATGATATCGTATATGATCAATCGATGATTTGACTATAGCCTGAATAGAAAATGTTCCTTTAGTTAGCCGTTGACTCTCAGCAGCGGCAAAGAACGCATCTTTCATTCTATTGTGATCAGAAGATATAACGTCTTTTTCAAGATTGTTCTTGATAAATTGTTTATTCTCTTTTATCGATTCATTGATATCAACAGATTTACCAATAAACAATAATCGAACAATTGTTCTAATCAAGGGATACGAATCACTCAATAATTTAAATCTCTTTAGTAACTCATTTCTCAATTCTTTTGGGAGAGACGAGACATCAACACGCGATATAAATATATTTACATGTTCCATTGCTTGATCAAGAAAACGCTTCAATCCACCAAATAAGGACTCGGAATCATCCGTATCGCGGAGTACTTCATAATTTTCTTCCAAAAAATCCAGAATCTTTTTGAAAATTTCACTTACTTGTTCTTCTGTCAAATGTCTATAACAATCAATAAATGTTACAACAAAAGCATTAAAAGCATCAATTGGCGCAGATGATCCTGATATTTTGAAATTGGACTCTATAAATTTTGAAATTCGTTCTTGTAGATGCATCAGAAACTTATCCTTCCAAACTCGATTATCTCCAATTTGACTATAAACGCCCAGAATTGATATCAGATTAGTGTTAAGCAGTTTATCAAAATTCGCAGATATGACATTGTCAATCTCACTCTGATATTCTTCGGGCAAAATCGAATGAATATCGCAAAAACGGTCTATAGCTGCTCTTTGAATATCTAAAGAATCATTGGACAAACCTTCCGTTATAATATTCACAACAGATTCATTCCCTTCCCATTTCCTGATCTGAATATTAGGTTTTATTATATTCTGTCTCCTGCGTCCAAGCGGAATAGGTCGCGCCATAGCTTCCCACCATAATCCAACAGATTTGTCTTGCGGAATAGAGTTATAGCAAGTTGTCAGAAGTTCTAAACAATCACTATAGTTATATGTATCGCAAATTTCCCATATGAACTTTATGATTTTATGGATTCTCTCATAATCTAGCCAAACACAAAATCTAGAGAGCATTGGCAGTATGACATTAAGTTCTCTTTCATATCGTATCGGCCTCTTCTCAGATTCCATATATGGCTTCAAAGAGTTTATTCTCGAATCATATATTTTTATTGCATATTCTTCTGAAATATCAAGAATTATTTTCCTAGAAATAGTTGCGTTAAGAGACTTCCTGTCATTTGATTCGACTAAATATAATAAAGCAGCATCTAATCTGACTTCAGCAATGAGAGGAATAGCCAATTGATTAACCTCTGAATTAAATGTCATTGATGTTGTCCCGATAGGCTGTCCATAAGCCTCGGTCAAAAGATAGTAACGGCCAGCACCAAGATATTTTCGAAGATATCCACGTGGACCTAAATTCCAAGAAGTGCTGTTTGTCCCGAGATTAAAACCATGAGTATGCGATATATCAGGTTTTTCTTCGGACATCATTTCTTTTTTGCACATTTCATAGTATCTCCAGAATCGTAATTCATTGTCTATGTCCTTGTTTTGAGCTTTGCTGTCAGAAAAGTACCGAAGGCAATCCGAAATTAATGTTACCGAAGTTTTTAGAAACTCTGATTCACTATTTGACATCAATTTTCTACGAGCATGTCCTAAAGCTTCTTCCAAAATTTTCTGAGCTTCGTCATTGTTATCTATTTCTCGCAGTATTTTTGATTTCCACAAAACACCCCGATAATCATCTGGCGTCACATTCCATGATGCCAATAACTTGTTCAAGTTATCAATCTGACAATGAGAAAGCAACCAAAGTGCTTCTTCATAATATAACCTGCGGCATAGAGATGTACTGTTTGGAGAAATCCTCATTCGAAGAAATTGCAATTCGGTACTAAAAGCCGCATCGTCTATAATTCTATGAATTTGCAAAAGAGCTACCGATAAATAATCTGCCTTATTCTTGTCCGAAGAATCGAGTGTATCATAACGATTTAATATTTCTTGAAGTGCATTTACGTACCATTGTTTTTCCAACCAAGACGGCATGAATGATGTCTGGAGTCTCCATGTGTATTCATACAAGAAATTCAGTTTATCCTCATTCCCTAACTCTGCATAACTTTTTCCCATAAAGGCAAATTCAGAACGGCAATCATCAAACTCAGATTCAATCTTGTCCGCCGGAAGAATTATCCATCCGGGGTATGACTCGCGGATCTTGCGCATCATATTGATTGAGTCTTTCAATTTATTACTATCAGATAATTGTATTTCCAGCTTTCCACTCCACATGTTGTTTTCTTTATATATATTGCCAACGTAGGAAAGGATGAAATCTAATGCTTCCACTGAATCTGATGATATATCTGCCGTAATAATAAGTTCTATTTTCCGCGAGTTGAGTAATTTTATTTCCGAGTCATGTGGCCGTTGTCCAACATATATCATATAGATTGGTCGCATTTGTTGTCCCATGATATCTCTAAACCACCCTAACCAACTTACGAAATTCGGGTCGTCCCCAGAAAAGCCTATGAGACAAAACTGGGTTTCTATTAAAGCTTGCCGAATAGTATTGACAAACTCCGGAAATCGTTCAGGATAGGTTCGATAGTCCTCTTCTGTGATAATAAATGGCCGATTATCCGGAAATGAACCATGAAGCTTTACAATCCTTGGATGCGGCTGATAAATCAATGAATCTTTTGATGTTACTATATTATAATGACGATAGGCTTTTACGGCAGCATTTTCTAACAAAGAATCATAATTTGTTGTGAATATATCTCGCCAATTAAGACTTACCAGTAATGTGTGCAAGTATCCTGGAGAAATTGAATCATTAGGTAGTGAATCTTTTATTATTTCATCAAGGGCTGAACGCCCCATTGTACTTTCTATCTGCTGAGCAAGTCTAAGAGCAGATTTAAGACGAAAATCACGGTCGCATGGCTTTGCATTATACAAGACTGTGTATAAATCTTCGCACAACTCACCCCAATCCTTCATGCACACATCTTCACCCATCTCGGCATTTTTGCTAAAACCGGCACCTACCATTACAGATGCCTTTCCTAACTCAAGAAATGTTCGAAGTTGGTTGAGTTTCATCCTTATTGATGAATCTAACTTTTTCTCAATATCTTTAAATTTCGTCTCGTCCATATACAAAATCATTAATGTTCGGAATATTTTAATTTTGGCTCTGCAACCATCGGAATATCATTTTCAGTCGGTTCGTAATGTTTAATTCTTCTGTCTTCAAGGTAAATATGACATAGCGTATAAACTAATGCTTCTAAAGTCTGCTCCCGTACTTTCGGTTTCAGCTGGCATTCCCAAACGGTAATGCAGTGCCACCCCATTGAAGCAAGTTTTCTCTGTTCTTCTTTATCTCTAAACTTATTACGATCTATCTTATTTCGCCAGAACTCTACATTGGTCTTGGGCAGAACATAATACTTGCATCCTTCATGTCCATGCCAGAAACAGCCATTTACAAAAATTACCGTTCGATATTTCCGAAGCACAAGATCAGGATGTCCTGGAAGGCGCGAATAATTCAGTCTGTATCGGAACCCACGACTGAACAAAAACTTCCTTACCAGCAATTCAGGCTTCGTATTCCGCCCTTTTATTGCTGACATACAACGGTGCCTCTGTTCTTTCGTGAGTTTATCCATATCTTTCAGATGTCATCAGATTCTTTCAAAGAAATCTTCGTAATCACCGTCTATTATTCTCCACTTTCCATTCTTCCGGCCTCCTTCTCTGACAATGAACTTCATATCTGTCATTCTCTTGAGGTATTTACGCACCTGACGATCAGAAACACCTATGTTCGAAGCCATTTCAGCAATTGTGATTCCTGGATTCGAGGAAATCAATTTGTATATTATCCTCTGTGCTTTTAGGAACTCTTTCCGGAACTTATTATCCTCTTTTAGGAACTCTTTCTCTGTTCCTATATCTACTTTTAGGAACTCTTTTTCATCCATCACACCGTTACTTCCATAATTCAAATTCCATAATGTCACATGAAATTCTGATGCATTTGACTGAAATTCAGGAGCGTGATAATCGGGAAGACGCTCAAACCTCTTATAGGAATCTATTATTTTCTTCATTCCGCTGCCTCGCCGTTCCATAAGTCCCAATCGGCTGAAGAAATCAGCTAATAACGGATTTCTTCTTTTGGATGGCACCATAAGAGGATTCAGCTGCTGAATAAGCCTGCCGTCTATCATGCCTCCGGGAGAGTATATCTCCATTCGGTCATCGTACATGTCAATATGTATCTCGCTTCCCATCTGCATGTAGTCGCGATGGATGATTGCGTTAGCAATCGCTTCCGTTACGGATCGTTCGGGGTAGTCCGGCAATTCTTCGCGGTGATCACTCTCTTTCCACCATTTCTTCCTTGAATTGTTCCGCACAAAAGACACGGCATCCTGCAACTGTCCGATTACGCAACCCTCCAGTTCAACATCATCTATCGCTTCGCCCAAGCCGCTGGTCATATCCAGCCCGTTCCATCGTGTGCAGAATATACGGGATTGTCTTATAGGTGATTCGTCCGCTAACAATGCGCCGGCATTTGTCAGATTGCCGTTTTCATCGATGATTCCCCATGATACGAATTCGCTGTCATCAAACGAGCGTTGCAGCCTTTTGTAGTGAACAGACCTGAGTTTGGTAAAAGCCATATCCTCAAATCTGTAGTTTGAAGGCAGGCTGTCATAAGTTTTGCCGGCACCTTTCAGAACGAGACTTTTCAATTGAATACGATCCGCAACGACAGACTCATTACCGATACGGACGAAAGCAAGACGCTGTTTGTCGCCAATATAATAATAAGGTGTTTCCTGTCCAGGATATACATGTAGCATCACAAGCTTCTTACCGTCTACATCCTTTAGTTCAAGATTGACTGCCGGAACAGGATCAAGCTTGCTCTTTATCTCCTCACTGATTTTCTCGGTGTCACCCTCCGCATCGGCAAGGCCTAATATTTGGTCATCATCGCTGATACCGAATATAAGCGTGCCGCCTTCTCCATTGGCAAACGCCGACACGCTCTTAAGCCAGCTTTTAGGTCGCCTGATCTCAAGCATTTGTTTCTTGTCGTAGGCGGTTGCTTCACCGATTAATGACTTAATATCTAATTCCATAATAATTCTCATTTTAATTTTTCTATTAAATGCAGATTTCATTAGATGAAATATCTGTAATCATATGTCCTACCATCATAATGAGCCAATAAGTTTCCAACTTGTGCCAATGTATTGGAAGTATCAATTGTAGCTGGAAATTTTGTGTAAAAGTTAAATGAATTCCAATTCATTTTTGTAAAGCCAAGAATCTCTCTTGCTATTGTCTGCATTGAACCGTTACCATGATATTTGATTATCCTCAGCGGTGAAGGTATGCCCCGTCCTCCTGGAAAGTAACTTCTATTAGGCTTTACAGAATCAATAGTTCCGTGTGTCCATAATAAACATTCATATTGGGAAACAGCAAAACAAATTCCTCTCATAACCGGAAAATGAGCATTGATTGGATGTCCATACTGTAGATATTGATCAATGCATTTTATACTATCCTCCATCCTTATCGTCACCAAATCAACATTTTTTATTCCAGCATGAGACAAAGCATCGGTTATACCTTTAATTTCATCTTTTTTAAACGGTGTCCTCTTATGAATAACCACCCTTTGAGGCATCCTATCCATAGATTTCACAAATAATTCTTGAACATTAATACCTAATTTATATGCTTCCTCATAAGACAGGTAAGGATTATTTTTTCTATCTATAATAGGATTGTCTATTTTAGATAATTTGTATCTCAAGCCTTGACCTTTGGAATTATATATATGGCTACATCCTACAACAATATTCGTTTTGCCATTTGCTTCCTTTTTGACACTATACCCAATACCGGCGTAGGCTGTATCTGCATCTAAATCTGATAGTGCCCATGGTGTACGCATTGACTTGACAAATAAAGCTAATGAAAGCCACCAATAAATTTGATTTTTCATACGTGTATTGGAAATAGTCTTTTCCTCCACAAATTGAGTTGTAAATCCATTTTGAGATGCATACGCTTTTATATAGTTGTGCAAGTCAAACGTTTCACCATCCGTCTTGAAAGAACGATGCTGTTCCCATATCTTTGGGATAAAAATGACAATGATAATATCAGGGTTGTTATTGGCTAACTTATGTGCAAACTTGCATATATTTTGTGCCAATTTTATAGAATCATGCTGTGTATCATTACATTTTATCCACAAGTTGGAATTTATCGCTGGTATATCAAGAGAACTAGAATAGATTTGTTCAAAACCTATATACGGTTGTACATAATCTGTCGATGAAACAGGAACGCTTCCATTTAACCCGTTGAGAAAGTCCTTAAACTGCAATGTGTAAGAATTAGGGCATATAATCCCAAGCTTGACATTGGTCTTGAAATTTGTATGGAATTCATAGTCATATGGGCTATTTTGAAGCAATCCTCTCATAGGATTTGGATCTCGAATCACTGTCTTGGATATTTTATTCCAAAAATCAAGCTTAGGTTCAGGTATATAAATCCCTGAATATATTATTTTTTCATCCGTAAACTGAGTCTGTGGTATAACCCCTTTTTCTGTATAGTCTACAGCAACTAATCCTCTGTTTTTACTTATTTTGTATTTAAAGTTATATCCGCTGTTTAAAGGATAGTCAAAAACACGATTTTCCCCATTGAAAAGAGTTTGTTCCCATCTTGAAATAATATCATCATATTGGGTATTGCGTTTATTATCAAGATACTCAGACATTAGATTTTTCCGTTGCTCGTAAGTTATGTTCTCATCTTCAAAATATAAAGTTGGGACAACAGACATAAGGGCATAATCTTTATTATCCAAAAATATCATATCAATTTTAATGGCCTCATATACATCTTTATATTTCCCAAATGGGAAAGCCCTATCACAAATTAAGCGTTTGGAAACAACTGCCTGTTTCCCACAACAAGAGGAAATGCCACATATTAAGGTTTTTATCACAACCATTTTTAATGTGGGATTTTCTTTCAATTCATTTATAGACAACGGAAGTCTTGATATCTCCCCTTTTAGACAATCTGAAAACGCCAAATGAATTTGTTCTGAATATCCAAATGCGAAAATTTTCCCATTATATGGCACAGCAATAATATCCTTTCCTTTAATTCTGTTTTTGAGGAAATGCCATTGTGATTCATTATTGGGGAATGCAATCTCAAATACAAATATGTCATGGGGTACAACGATGGGATATAGATTTGTTTTTATACACCCTCCCATATTTGCAGCAGATAGTTCAAAAGGAGTAACAGGAAGATCAGCATTCATATCCTCCAATATCTGATGAATTTCCTTGGATTTCTCTACATCATCATTGAAAGCTGAAATAGCAAGAGATATAATTGTTTTATCAAAACCGTCAGTCTCAACGAATACCGCATCTCTTCCGGCATTCCTAGCTGTTGTGAGCAAGGATTTTACATTGTCATTCATATAAGTGCCATACCCGCACCAATATAGACGTCCTGCCCCAGGTCGACTTAAGGCTTCTGTCAATGATTTCATCAAAGATTGATCCCTTCCGCTATATCCGATTACAATCAAATGTCTGTCAACAAAATACTCTTTAAGTCTATTGGAAAACGTATCTTGCTGGGAATCTAATTCTTCGGCAGTATTTTTCAATGCCGAATATTTATAATCGCCATGTAAAGCAATATATAGTAAATCTTGTGTATTTTCCGACTGGTAAATTCTGTCGGGGTTGTCCAAATTTACATTGATTGGAGTTATATTCGCTTGATGAGCTGCTCTTTCAACAAGTCCATCAAAATTTGTTGTCCAAACAGATTTCAATACTCCATATTTATGGAGAAGGCACAAAAGTTTATAACCAATATTAGGAGATTTGTTCGAACATAAACTCTTAAAATACTTTGTTCTATCTCCAGGGAAAGGGAATGTGTTTTCCGCATAAAAAACATATTCCTCTTCCGATTTTTCTTTTGGATAACCTCCTTGTCCATCAATCCAAGCTTGAATCCTTTTCCTGCAATAGTCTGCATGTATATCAAGAAAAGATTCATATGTAGGATTGTTAGATATGTATATTAACTTCTTCCAATCCCAAATACAATCTTCTGCAGACTGAACTCCTGATGAAATGGACGCACCTGCTCCTAACAAGAACGCAAATGAGCTATCTCTATTCTGTTTGAAAGACCTTAAAAAGGCATCAAAATCCATTTTAAGCTGGTTCTCTGTATGAACTGTAATTTCCTTCATATTCGTTGTTCATAAAGTTCCGTCATTAGGTTATATGTTATCAACTCTCCCGGCTGCATCTTAATGCGATATATGGGAACCCTGTCATCTCCCAATGAAATAAAAGTGGACAGATTAAGTTTCAGACATGGTCTGCCGCTCTTTGTGCCAAAATATACTTTTTCCACTTTATAATAGCCATCGATATCTCCACCGACCATAGGCAAGAAATATCTGATATCCATTACATTGATAGCAGTCGGGATTCTTTCCATCGTATAAGTCTTTGCCGTATGGCTGAAGAAATCCGCATAGTCCATATCTGTCTTTCTGACCAAACCGGTCAGAATATTCTTACTCTCCGGTTTCGGTAACTTGTTTAGCGTACCCACTTTATCAATGTTTTCGACATGAAGTTCCGTATCAAGCATGAAAGGTTTGCTGACATAGAAATGTGTTTGCAGGCCATCCAACAATTCTTTATTCTTATCCACTTCACTTCTTATTGTGGCCGGCTTAACATGAAGGGTTGCCCACATATCGGCCTCTTCTTCTTTCATCAAAGCAAGCACAAGATAGTTGCTGTCTGTTTTCGGACGATAAAGTTTGCCGTTCAAACGCTGGAAGTTATCCTGTATGAACTGGTAACAATCCATACCCTCACGTGGTTGGATTGTCCTGAATGTATATAACTGGTTCAAAGTGCTTTGAATTCTACTTCTGAATTCTTTTCGGGCATATTCACACCATGCACTTTGCGCACTTTTATTGTCTCGGCCATACAACGAGACGATGTACAGGAAATTCACGTCATAATGGCACAGCAAAAGCGTATCACGGTCGAATAGACGGTTTTCGAACTGACGGTTCAGCTGGACACCTTTCTCTTGCGTCTTCAGTTCCTTGTCATCAAAGGAAAGGAATTTTGAACCACCATTCCGCCTATCTGGAATTCTTGCGCTAATAAAGAAATTGGGTATCGGATTATATCCTTCTGTCAACGCATCCCTCAGTTGCGGCTGTTTTCCATTTCCGTTACCATCAAGAAAAAGGTTCATATTCCACTGAATGACATTTCTAGCGTATGTGTATTGCTTGTAAATGGATTTGTCGCCAAGTTGCGTCCGGTCATTCTTGGAACGCTTATAATATTTACTGTCCCCGATATAATAAGTTAATTCAGACTGTAAATAGGACTGCTCGATAAGCCCCTGTCCGATGAACATGTGATCAACAAGTTTCCCGTCCTTCTGTTCGGTAAGTTCCTTCGGTAAATTCTGTTTATCATTACCCCCGATAAGGCTATCAATCATTACTTCAAAAATATGGTCAAAGTCTTTGGCGAGCAGAAAATCTTCAGACTGCCTGTTCATCGCAATCTTATATTCCCTGTCAAAGAAAGCGTAACACAAGTCCCATATCCGCAGAGCTTTGTCAGAGAAATATTTGTATTTGATCTGTCTCAGACGTCTACATCCCAGTTTTTTATTGATATATATCCGTCTCAGTTTGTTGGGACTTATCAAATGATAATGGATATTGATTTCAAAAGAAAACCCGTGCGTTTTATGTATGTAGTTCAATATTGAAAAGTAGATGACAAGCAGTTCCTCGTCAAAATTGACCATCTTCTTTCTGTTGACAGGCTCGACATAGACAGGTGTACCATTTTGGATAAAGGCTTGAGATGAATTGATAGTCTTGTTCCAGTTGATTCTGTTATAACCGGAATGCACATTCTTTGCGATAAATGTAAAGTAGTCCTGATTATCCCTGTTAAAGTCACGGAGTGCGATTATCACATCAAGCAAAGTATTGTGTTTCTGCTTCCGGCCTCTACTTTCTGTCTGATATTCTTTACTTTCAAGGATATTATCATTGTGCGTCTGCTTATACACGCTGATAGTCCTATAAATCCATATTGAAAGCGTGGAAAGAAATTCCTTGTATTCCTTGCAACCGTCTTCTGTAAACTTGGATTTTACTTTGTCCGATTCAAAGTCAATGATTTCCTGAGGTGATGCACCGAATATCGTATCATCTCCGTTTTCTTCATTCTGTTCTCCGGTCAATACGACTTTCGGCAGAAAGAAAACCACGTCTTTGGCTGTTTTGCTATAACAATACCCCACATACCCAAAGGCGTAGCTGTCTTCCTTAACCGGAACGGAAACTACATCCTTGAGTATATCTCTGACGGTCAGGCCATCCCTGACCGTGTTATCCAAGCTATACGGGTATCCTTCGATGAACAGCAGCATAAGAATTACATTGTTTGATTGTCTGTTTTATTATCTTCTCCTGTTTTTGCATTAGTCCTATCTTCACCCGGTTTCTTAAGAAGATAATTTATCATTCCGAGCAATTTATCATTTCCGGCTTCACCATATAAATCCGAGAATTTAATTTCGTCAATTTCACTCGTTCGGAAAATATCGCCTTCACCGTCCTTGCACACGTCATTCCACAAATAGAACAGAATTTTATTCCGCAGCAAATCCGCAGTTATCACGCCATTTGCAGGGTTGACAAAATAGTCTCCAAGCATCTTGTCCTCAGAATGAGTGGCGTCAAATATTCTCCTGTTAACCTCTTTCTGAAATGCGACCCATGAGTACTTATTCTGCTCATCTATTTCTATTTTCCACCCGGTATTCTTATACTTGATCGGCTCATATTCCCAATCCCAACGACGCTTGAATGCACTGTCAATCGGGAACAGAGATTGATCGGAAGTATTCATTGTGGCATAGATATATAGATTTGGTGGCAAACATAGTTCACCATCCTTTATACCGGGCTTACCTTCGCCTAGTTTTTCTTCCAAAAATGTCCTCAAATCCGCATCTGCCTTAATAGTGTATTCAGATTTCCCATTCGCGTCTCTATCAAGAAGCTGGAATAAATCTCCAAATATCTGTGCACAATTACCTCTATTGATTTCTTCTATTATCAGATATACGTTGTTATCCGTCTGATATGCACGTATATATGCATTTAAAAAAGTCTGGGGAACAAATGAATAAATTATACGGGATTCTTCTGAACCGGCAAGATATTCCTCTCCGACAGCGATCCCTTTATCAAACTCAACTGTATAATTATCAGACATACCACAAGCTTGAAGTATGTCTTTTTTATCTGCAAGATTTAATAGCTTCAATGAACGCCAATATTTAGCCCCAAACTTCTGAGGAGAATAAGTGACACCACCATTCTTCATCTCAGTCAATTTACTGATGAGTTCCTCTTTAGTATAGATTTTATCCATGTGCTTTCTCATTGTCGGCTTATATGCTCCGACAAAGGTGGAATAATCACTATCCGGATGGAATGTGGTCCTAAACACATTGTCTTTGGGAACATTATTTGAATCTAAAATTCCTTTAATCTTATAGGACTTTCCTGTTCCCGGTGCTCCATAGTAGATTCGCTGACGACTATCAATATTCGACATGTTGACTTGTTTCATAATAGGTCTAAAACTATCAGCGACATCTTCCAACTTAGATATTGTAGTTTCTATCGCTGCTTTATCAAGACAAATATTTATATCAGGGTCATTATTATCCAACGTCGGCTGGTTTGCCCACATAATAATTTTACTTAATGTCGAAAATAAAGGTTTGGTTTGAACCGTAGAATTCGCATTTGCAACTGGATCAGTAAAATATTCAGAACCATTATTCCTCCAAGGTGTTTCTTCATATTCAGTTATATGTATAAAACTTTCAAGATGATTTAATATATCTTTTAAAGTTTGTAGAATACTGTCCAAGCCTATCTGGAAAAACTTGATACCCCCTCGTCTGCCAGAATTGCTAAAAGTAATAAAACCGCCTCTATTACTCAATGCCGCCTTAAAGTCGCTGTTAATAGATGCATCATTCAAAAATGAGAACAAATCCTTCATAATTTTATTTCATCAGTTGTTTTACAATTTCTTGCGCTATTCTCTTTATTACAGGAACAGCAACACTGTTTCCGAATTGACGATATGCTTCCTTGTTTGAAACAACTATTTTAAATTCGACATTAGAACTATTGTTGTTATCATTATTTGCACATTCTTCATGTTCCCATCCATTGCCGATAATCCTGTAACCTTGCAGTCGTCCCGCTTCGACAGGGGTCAGAATTCTAGGATTAAGCCCCTTCTCTGATTGATCGATCAGTATTTCGCTGCCATCTTTCCAATATCTTGCAGAAATAGTGCTTGTATAAATACTATTTGCATTAAACAATGAATATCCAAACCCTTTCCCGTTTTGTTTGTTCCGTTCTTTCCTTTTTTGATGACCTTCCCACATTTTGTCGCTTATAGTATACTGAGCATCAATCTTATCCAGCGGTTCAAACACATCTGAGACTTTAGTAGGAAGTGTCCCTTCTTTCAATTTTTCCTTTTCATATATTGTAGATCCATCAGGAGAGATTCCATATGGGAAGCGGAAATTTTCAACATCTATCAATTCCTTATACCATGCTATTATAAACAGTCGTTCTCTATTTTGAGGAACGCCAAAATATTTTGCGTTTAATACCTCATAAGAATAACCGTACCCCAATTCTTCAAGCGTTGCTAAAATTACTTTCAAGGTATTTCCTTTATCATGATTCTTCAATCCACGCACATTTTCTAAGAATAGTACTTTTGGCGGATACCCTGCGTTAATTTTCTCTTTAACAATATTAACTATGCTAAAGAATAAAGTCCCCCTAGTATCCTCAAAACCCCTTTTCAAACCTGCGACTGAAAATGGCTGACACGGGAAACCACCACAACAAATATCAAAATTTGGAATTTTACTTGGAATAGCATCGTTTATATCTTCATTAAAAAAAAGATATTTGCCTTCCTTATCTTTCTTGAATAATTTCGGTTCGAGTTCCTTATAGTTTGCCTCATATGACAAACGGGCATTCTTGTCCCATTCACTGGCAAAAACACATCTCGCACCGACAGAATGCATTGCCATATGGAATCCTCCAATGCCTGCAAACAAATCTATAAATGTATATTTCTTCCTCATTATTATTCTATATCATAATTAAAATCAGCCTCAATGAGGTCTTTAATATCCACTTTGAGCAGTTGGGCGATTTCGACAAACTGAGCCATAGATGGCTGCACCTTATTGGTCTTCCATCGTGAGACAGTCATATCTGTAACCCCCATCTGTTCTGCCAGCCAACGATTGGTTATTTCTTTTTCAGCTAAAATTACACGCAATCGGTTTGAGCATTCTATTTTTGCCATATTGCTTCATATTACATGATTAACAGCACAAAGTTAAACATAAAAAGATAATCATCAAAACATACTGATATAAATATCAGTTTATGAAATGCAATAAAAGATTATTAGCACTGTTTTATCTATTTCGTCCATGTGATTTACTACTTCTCATTACTACTATTATAGCTGCTTTCAAACACCTCTTCCGATAGTCATCGTCCTCTTCGTCCGGTTTGCGACCATCCCAACGAAGGTCTGAGTCAGAATTACCACCACCGCCTCCGGAAGAAACTGGTATTGGTTGCCCACTGATGAGCGCATCGGCTACTGCAAAAATCATATTGCGAGCTGAAGGTATAGCCAACTGGCCGAGCAATGTATTCAGCTCTGACTCCAAATTTTCGTTTGCGTCTGAAAGAGTTTTATTCTCCCGTCTCAACTGATAAAGTTCACCGTAATCCGCCAGAACATTATTCTGGGCGGCTTCGACCTGTAGGGCTGCATCATTTCTGTATAGAGATTCTATCTTACGGACAATCTCGGTGAACTGCTTGGCGATAAGTCTATTCTGTCGTTCAATCCATTTGTCCGTACCGAACAATGGTATTTTCTCTATAATTTGTGGTGGCGTGAAATCAACCTTGTGGTTGCGAAACGGCTGTATAACAGAACGGGACTTCGCCGCATCCTTTGTCAATTGTTCCAATTCATGCTCCTTTGCATGGAGTTTATTGGATTTGTCTTCAAGTTTTTCCTGATACTCGGTAATGAGTTTCTGTATGTCCGCCTTCTGCGCTTCATACCTGTCAAGAGTTATCTTGCCGGACGCGAGAGCTTCATCGATTTCTTTAAGCCGGTTCCTTCCGGCAAGCATTTCCCGTTCAAGTTTCCGTATCATTGTCTGAAGTCCCTTGACTGCTTTTTCCGCCTGTTTTGCCTCTTTAGCCAATTTGCGGATATAGTCTCGCTTGTGCAAATGCTGAACATTGCGCCCAACAATGCTATCACCACGCTCCAACCCATACTTGCTACCGACCTCCTCATAAAGTGAGGTGTGCATTTCCCGAAGAATCTGTCCGTATTCGTAGCGGGTCTTGCCAAACCTAGCCGACCACATGACGCATTCGCGTCCGCTTTTGGCTCGTTGTCCGACAGGAACGATCAAGGTATGGATATGCGGGCTGCTCTCATCGAGGTGAACCTGGAAGCCGATTATATTTTCCTGTCCGTATCGCCTGGCGCACCAGTCATAGACATCTTTTGCCCATTGTTCGATTTCCGGGCGTCGCTGGAGATGGCTGTTATCTGCACCTTTGTCCAGATTTACAGCTTGAGTTCCAAATGCCATCTCAAGTGTACGGTCATGATTGCCTCCGAAGATAAATTTCGCACAACAATTCGGTTGAATCTTGCTGTCCGGCTTGAAAGGCTTCCAGCCCAGCTCAGCCAACCGTTCTTGCAAACGTACTTCAAGCGATTTCTCTTGATAGCCCAACGGATGAACTTTCCTATCGGACCCAATCTCGAAATTCAGTTTCATTCGGGTCTTGTCGTAGTGATTGGTCGGGTCCTGATTCTTGCTGTCAATCTTGTCGTCATTCCAACGTCGTTCGTTCTCATTCGCCTCTGCTGTGCCGAACGACTTTCCGGCTTCGACATGCATGGCCTGTTTAATATTTGTGTTCATATAGGGTATTCTTTTGATAAATGATTAATATTTGAGCTTGCTCTTGTGCCAGTCCGCTC